>Ga0214921_10001048_pt1 | contig 48148 bp, 43 predicted proteins | sample LL1505_MetaG_FD_177992 | JGI IMG/M metagenome (GOLD analysis project Ga0214921, IMG submission 177992) | Freshwater microbial communities from Lake Lanier, Atlanta, Georgia, United States - LL-1505 | ecosystem: Environmental > Aquatic > Freshwater > Lake | place: USA: Georgia | collected... | reverse complement strand
CAGCCGCTGCCGCGCTTTGACGACATACGACACGCTGACACCGAACCGGCAGGCCACTGCTCGGGCGCTACCCTCCGCGGTAAGCACCCGGTCACGCAGATCCTGAGAGTAAGTCTGTCCACGCCGCCAACTCATAGGGATCTCCGGAGCTTGCCGGAAACCTACCGATCACAGATCAGGGAAGTGCCGGAAGCACTATCCGCGATCCCACCCCCGCCGGTGCCGCTATAAGAGCATGATGCGTTGTGGCGGAATCGTCGTAAACGCTGAACCATCCTCTCAGCAATGCCAGGAGCACGCAGAGTGAACCTATGTGAACGCAGCGTGGTCTAGGGCGGCGGTTCGGCTGGCCCGGCTTGGGTGGCGTGTTCAATCTGGATATGCGCTATGCCGGGGCCGATCCATTGCTCGCTGGCGGAGATGCTGGTGCTGTCGCGCTCCATCCAGAAGCGGTTCTGGATGGAGCCCACCTGCTCGGACCTGCAGGTTTCGGTGATCGCCACCAGATCATCCTCCGTGGCGCCGGCCACCAGTCGGCAATTCAGCGCCACGCCGAAGCGCATGCCCTCGGGCGTGCGCTGATTTTCCATCAGATCGACCATCCGCCGGGAATCGGCCGAGCGGGTGAGCAACGCTGCGAGCTCGCCCAAGGGGTCCGGCCCATCGAAGCGGGTGGCGGCCAATTGCATGGCGAGGCCGGCGGTGGCGACAACGCGCACACCATCGGTTGCGATAACAACGCCACCACGGGTGCGCCACATCCGCCGCTCACCCTGCTGGTCGATCAGCCGGGCGATGGCGCTCACGCTGCCCTGGGTGATGCGCAGGATGGGGCCATCGGTCTCCTCATCATCCTCGCCCGTCGAATCCAGGCCGCTGCCGGCGAAGAGCCGCAGTGGATTGGCAAAGCCCCAAAGCGCTTCATTGCCACAACCTGCAAGCGCCAGCAGCGCGATGAAACCAATCCTTGGCATGCAAAGAGGGTGGCATTTACTCGCATGGGATGCAATATATTCCTCACCCCGTGACCCGCGCGCTGGGCTATGAAGGTTGCAATGCGAATCCACGGCATTCCCCCCGGCATCCCCTTCCTGCCCGCGCTGGCCGCCGGGCTGCGCGCACGGCTGGCCGCGCCGGAGGAATTGGCCCGCGCCCTGATCCTGCTGCCCACCCGGCGCAGTGCACGGGCGCTGCGGGCCGAATTCCTGCCGCCGGGCGAGGGTGCCGTGCTGCTGCCACGCATGCGCGCGCTGGCCGGGCTTTCCACCGAGGATGCCGATGAGCTGAGCCTGCCCGCACTGCTCGCGCTGCCGCCCGCCGTGGCGCCGCTGCGCCGCCAGGGGGTGCTGACCAGCCTGGTGCTGCGCCTGCCCAATCGCGGCGGCGGCCCGCGCACGCCGGAACAGGCCTGGGGGCTGGCGGCCGAACTCGCCGCGCTGCTGGATGAGATCGCGCTGGAAGAACCCGATATGGCGCTGCTGCGCCGCCCGGCGGAATTGGCCGAAGCCTGGCTCGCCCGGCTGGAAGGGCTGGTCGAGGGCGAATTGGCCCAGCATTGGCAGATCACCACGATTTTCCTGCGCGCCGTGGTGCGGGAATGGCAGCTCTGGCTCGATGAGCAGCAATTGCTCGATGTCGGCACCGCGCGGGTCCTGGCCCTGGCCACCCAGGCCGAGGCCTGGGCGGCGGCACCGCCCGCCGGGCTGGTGGTGGCGGCCGGCATTGGCATGGGCGGCACCATCCCCGCCGCCGCCGCCCTTTTGCGCGTGGTGGCGGGCGTGCTGCCGCGCGGTTTTGTCGTGCTGCATGATGAGGACCCGGCGACCGCTGAACTGCCCGAAGATGCGCTGAATGAGGCGCCCACCCACCCCTTTCATGGCCAGCGCGGCCTGCTGCGGCTGATGGGGGTGCCACCCGGGCCATTTTCTCCCTGGGCGGAAGCTCTGCCCGCCCCGCCGCGCGCCGGGCTGCTCGGCCAGGCGCTGCGCCCCGCCGCCACCCTGCCCGCCTGGCAATCCCGCCGCCCGGATGCCTGGGCGGCGGCACTTGCCGGGCTGCAAACCCAGGCGGCGCCGGATGCCGAATCCGAGGCCCGCGCCATCGCCCTGCTGCTGCGCCAGGCGCTGGAGGATGAGGGCAGCGCCGCCCTGGTCACCCCCGACCGCGACCTCGCCCGCCGCACCGCCGCCGCCCTGGCGCGGCACGGCATCGAGGCCGAGGACAGTGCGGGGCAGGATCTGGCGCAGTCGTCATCCGGCGGCTTTTTGCGGCTGATCACCCGCATGGTGGCGGAGGATTTCGCCCCGGTGGCCACCCTGGCCGTGCTCAAGCACCCGCTTTGCGCTGCTGGCTGGGCGCGTGGTGCCTGGCTGGAGGCGGCGCGCCGGCTGGATCTTGGCCTGCGCGGGCCACGCCCTGGCCCTGGTCTGGCCGGGCTGCGGGCAGGGCTGGAGGATGCTGGCGGCCTGGCGCTGCTCGATGCCCTGGCCAGCGCGCTGGGCCGGCTGCAGGCCATGCCCGGCGGCCCCGCATTGCCGGCCGGGGATATGCTGGAGGCCCTGCTGGAAGCCGGCGAGGCCCTGGCCGCCACCGACACCATGCCCGGTGGCCTCGCCCTTTATGCCGGCGAGGAGGGCGAGGCGCTGGCCAATCATCTGGCCGATATGGAGGCCGGTTTCGCCGCCCTGCCGCCCATCGCGCCGCGCGCCTTCCCCGCGCTGTTCGAGCAGGCGCTGGCCCAGGGCGTGGCGCGCCGGCCGCGCAGCCATTCCGCCCATCCCCGCGTCGCCATTCTGGGCCTGTTGGAGGCGCGGCTGCTGCATTTTGATCTGGTGGTGCTGGGGGGCTTGGACGAATCCATCTGGCCGCTCGCCACCGATTCCGGACCCTGGATGGGAAGGCCAATGCGGGCGCGCTTTGGCCTGCCGCAGCCTGAGTTGCGCATTGGCCGGGTGGCGGCGGATTTCCTGCTGGTGGCCTGCGCCGCCCGCATGGCCGTGCTGTCGCGCGCCAGCCGGCGCGGCGGTGCGCCCACCGTGCCGGCGCGCTGGCTCACCCGGCTTTCCACCTTTCTGCGCGGCCAGAGCAATGCGGCCCACCCGAATGGCCTGGCACTGCCGGAAACCCTGGCCGCGGCCTGGGCGATGGAACTCGACCAGCCCGAGGCCCTGCCTCCCCCTGGCGAGCGCCCGCGCCCGAGCCCGCCCGCTGCGGTCAGGCCGAAGATGATCTCGGTCTCCGATGTCGCGCTGCTGCTGGCCGATCCTTACGCCTATTACGCCGGCCGCATTCTGCGCCTGAAGCCGCTGGACCCGCTGGAGGCCGAGATTGGCGCCCGCGAATATGGCGATGTGGTGCATGCGGCGATGAAGCGGTTTGTCGATGCCCTGCCGCCCAGGCCGCTGCCGCCCGCGGCGGCGCAGGCGCTGTGGCAGGAGGCCAGCGAGGCCGCGCTGGCCGAGCCGCTGCTGCGCGAGGCGCTGCGCGCTTTCTGGGAGCCGCGCCTCGCCCGCATCGGTGCATTCGTGATCGAGGCTGAGGCGAATTTGCGCGCGGCCCAGCCCGTCATCCAGAGCCACACCGAGGTGAAGGCCAATCTGCGCCTCTCCGGCGTCACCCTACATGCGCGGGCGGACCGGGTGGATGTGCTGGCCGATGGCACGCTGCGCATCCTGGATTACAAGACCGGCACCACGCCCACGGCCAAGCAGGTTGAGACCGGCACTGCGCCGCAATTGGCGCTGGAGGCTTTGCTGGCCATGCGTGATGGCTTTGGCACGGTGAAGGGCCGGGCGAGCGAGTTGGCCTATTGGAAACTCTCCGGCGGCGTGCCGGCTGGCTATGTGGTGCCGCTGAAGGATGTGGACCAATTGGTCGAGCAGGCTGAGGAGGGGTTTGACCGGCTGGCAAAAACCTTCCTCCTCGGCAGCCGGCCCTTCACCGCCCGGCCCGACCCCGCCCGGGTGGCGCGTGGCCAGGATTATGATCACCTCGCCCGCCGGGCGGAATGGGAGGATGAGGCGTGAACGACACATCCCCCGCCGCCCGGGCCGAGGCTGATCAGGGCCGGGCCTCCAATCCCCTCGCCTCCGCCTGGGTCTCGGCCTCGGCCGGTTCGGGCAAGACCAAGCTATTGACCGACCGGGTGCTGCGGCTGCTGCTGGCTGGCATCAGGCCCAACCGCATTCTCTGCCTCACCTTCACCAAGGCCGCGGCGGCGGAGATGGCCCTGCGGCTGAACCACGCCCTGGGCGATTGGGCGGTGCTGGATGATGCCGGGCTGGAACGGGCGCTGCACCGGCTGCTGGGCCGGGCTGCCACGCCCGCTGAAACCCGCGCGGCCCGCACCCTCTTTGCCGAGGTGCTGGAACTGCCCGGCGGCATGCGGATTTCCACCATCCATGCCTTCTGCCAGGTGCTGCTGCGGGCCTTTCCGCTGGAGGCCGAGTTGCCGGCGCAATTCGCCGTGCTGGAGGAGCGCGACGCCACCGCCCGGCTGGCCGAGGCACGGGAGACGGTGCTGGCGCGCGCCGCCGGTGCGGCGCCGCTGCGGGCGCTGGCTGGGTTGATTTCGGCTGAGGGTTTTTCCGGTTTGAGCCGCGCTTTGGCCGATGATGCCGATGCGCTGCGCCATGCCCTGGCCCGGGGTGGCGTGGCGGCGGTGGTGGCGGCGTTGCAGCGCGCCTTGGGTGCAGCGCCCGATATCGCCGCCGAGATCGACGCCGCCTGCACGCCGATGGACGAAACCGGCCTGGCCCGCGCCGCCGGGGTGCTGCTGCGCGGCACGCCTGCGACCGATGCGAAGCTGGCGGCAAAGCTGCGGCACTTTCTCGCCCTGCCGCAGGCTGAGCGCCACACGGCATTTGACGCCTGGAAAAACGCGCTGCTGACGCAGGATGGCGAGCCGCGGAAAAAATTTGCTACCCAAGCCTGCGGCGCTGATCAGGCCTGGGTGCAGACCCTGCTGACCGATGAGGCGCTGCGCCTGCGCGACCATGCGCAGCGCATCAACGCAGCCAGTATGGTGGCCGCCACCCGCGCCCTACTGGAACTGGCCGAGCCGGTGCTCGATGCCTATGCCCAGTCCAAGGCGCTGGCCGGGCAGCTTGATTTCGACGATCTGATCACCGCCACCGAAACCCTGCTCCGTGACCCTGGCAGCGCCTGGGTGCTGTTCAAGCTGGATAGCGGGCTGGACCATGTGCTGCTCGACGAGGCGCAGGACAGCAATGCCAGCCAATGGGGCATTGTGCGCGCGCTCACCTCGGATTTCTTCGCCGGCGAGAGCACGCGGGAGGCGCCGCGCAGCATTTTTGCCGTGGGCGATGTGAAGCAGTCGATCTATGCCTTTCAGGGTGCAGATCCGGTGGGGTTTGGCCAGGGGCGCGAGCATTTCGGCCAGGCGGTGCGCGCGGCCGAGGGGCGGTTTGAGGATGTGGCGCTGGAGGTCTCCTTCCGCTCCACGCCGCCGGTCCTCGCCCTGGTTGATGCGGTGTTTGATGGTGCGGCGGGGGAGGGCGTGGTGCCGCCGGGGGGGCGGCTGGTGCATATCCCCCATCGCCAGGGTGCGGCCGGGCGGGTCGAGCTTTGGCCGCTGCAAATCGCGGCACGCAAGGCCGATCCGCCGCGCTGGGATGTGGCGGAGGAGGATACCAGCGGCAGCAATGCCCAGGCCCGGCTCGCCCGCGCCCTGGCGCTGCGCATTCGCCACATGCTGGCACACGAGACCCTGCCGGCCCGCAGCGATGGCGCTGGCCAGGCAGCGGGGCGGCGCGTGCGGCCGGAGGATATTCTGATCCTGGTGCGCCGCCGCAATGCGCTGACGCGGCTGATCATCCGCGAATTGAAAAAGGCGGATGTGCCGGTGGGCGGGCTGGATCGCATCGCGCTGACCGCGCAAATCGGCGTGCAGGATGTGCTGGCGCTGCTGGATGTGCTGCTGCTGCCGCAGGATGATCTGGCGCTGGCGGCGCTGCTGAAATCGCCGCTGGTTGGGCTTTCGGAGGTGGCACTTTTCGATCTTGCGCAGCCCCGCGAGGGCAGCCTGCATGCGGCGCTGATGGCGCATCGCGGTGGCGAGGGCAGCCTGGGCATGGCGGCGGATTGGCTGGCCGGCTGGGCTGGGCGGGCGGATCAGGGCACGCCGCACATGTTGCTGGCACAACTGCTTGGCGCTGATGGCGCGCGGCGCAAATTGCTCGCTCGGCTGGGCCCCGATGCTGCCGATGGGCTGGATGAATTGCTCAACGCGGCGCTGACCTTCGAGGCGCGGCACCCGCCCAGCCTGCAGGGGTTTTTGCACTGGCTGCGCGCCGGTGGTGCCGAGGTGAAGCGCGATGCCGAATCCTCTTCCGGGCTGGTGCGCATCATGACGGTGCATGGCGCCAAGGGGCTGCAGGCGCCCATCGTCATTCTGCCCGACACCACCGGGCGCGGCCGCAGCGATACCGGGCTGCAATGGTTGGTCGATGAGGCCGGGCAATCCCTGCCGCTGTGGTCGCCCAGGACGGAAAAACCCATCCCCGAGGCCGTGGAGCGGCTGCGCGCGGCTGAACGCGCCCGCGCCCTGCAGGAGGAGAACCGGCTGCTCTATGTCGCCCTGACCCGCGCCGAGGACCGGCTGCTGGTTTGCGGCTGGAGCCGGGATTCGGCGAAGCCTGAGGAATGGTACAGCCATATCGCCGCCGGCATGGGCCGGCTGAATGCGGCGACCAGCGGCTTTGACAGCATGGGGGTGGAGGGTTTCTCCGGCGAGATGCTAACGCTGCGTGCGGCGCAAGAGGCCGCGCCGCGCGATGAGGCGGCCCGCCGCGCCAGCGGGCGCGAGAGCCTGCCGGCATGGGCCGCCACGCCCGCGCCGATTGAAGGCCTGGCGCGGGCGCGGGCCCCCTCCTCCCTGTTGGATGAGGAGACCGGCCCGCCCGCGGCCGCGCCGCATTCGCCCTCGGACCCGCTGGGCCAGCGGTTTCGCCGTGGCCGGCTGATCCATGCCCTGCTGCAATCCCTGCCCAACCTGCCCGGCCCGGCGCGGGCGGCGGCGGCGGCGCGCTTTCTCGCCCGGCCCGGCCATGGGCTGGATGCGGCGGGCCAGCAGGCCATTGCGGCTGAGGTGATGGCGCTGCTCGATGACCCGGATTTCGCCGAGGCCTTTGGCCCTGCCAGCCTGGCCGAAGCACCGGTGGCGGGGCGGATAGGCGGGCAATTGCTGGTGGGGCAGGTGGACCGGCTGTGTGTGTCTGACACCCGGGTGTTGGTGATCGATTATAAGACCAACCGGCCGCCGCCGGGCGCGGCGGGCGATGTCTCGGCCGGTTATCTGCGGCAGATGGCGGCTTATCGGGCGCTGTTGCGCCTGGCCTTTCCGGGGCGGGTGGTGCAATGCGCGCTTTTGTGGACCTATTCGGCGCGGCTGATGCCGCTGGAGGATGCGCTGCTGGATATCCACCAGCCCGCCGCATCTTGACCGGAGGCCTCCGGCACCCGAGTTTCGGGGACCGACAGGCAAGGATTCCCCCAATGAGCAAGCTCACCAAAGCCGTGACCGATGACAGCTTCAAGAAGGACGTGCTGGAGGCTGAAGGCCCCGTGCTGGTCGATTTCTGGGCCGAATGGTGCGGGCCCTGCCGCATGGTGGCGCCGATGCTTGACGAATTGGCCAGCGAATATGCCGGCAAGCTGACCATCGCCAAGGTCGATATCGACGAAAACCCGATGACGCCGAATGAATACGCGGTGCGCGGCATCCCCACCATGATCCTGTTCAAGGATGGCAAGGCGGTGGACACCAAGGTGGGTGCCATGCCCAAGGGGCAGATGAAGAGCTGGATCGCCGGCCAGATCGGCGAGTAAGCCCAGCAATCTCTTGACCCCCGGCCCGGGGTGCTGCAACCATTTCACCCAATGAGGGGCGAGCATAATCACCCCCAGAGGCTGCAAGGCTTGCCGGGACAGGCTTGCCTCCCGCCGCGAGGCGGGACATCGGGACGGACGGGATGCGCATTTGGCGTGTCCCGTCAGTGGCGTTCTGGGATGGCGGATGCGGCCGGGCTTGCGCGGGTTGCGGTGAGGCCACACCATTGGCCCACACAATTGCGCGGAGAGCCCGATGACCCAGAACACCGAAGAGATCTGGCGGCTGGTTGAAGCCAACCAGCAGCCGATGATTGCGCTGAGCGACCGTATCTGGGGCATGCCGGAGCTGTGCTACAACGAGCATCGCAGCTGCGCCGAGCATACGGCGGCGCTGCATGAGGCTGGCTTCCGGGTGACTGGCAATGTGGCCGAGATTCCCACCGCGGTGATGGGCGAGGCGGGCGAAGGCGGGCCGGTGATTGCCATTCTGGGTGAGTATGACGCGCTGCCGGGGCTGAGCCAGGAGGCGGATGTGGCCGAGCCGCGGCCGCTGCCGGGCGATGGCACAGGGCATGGCTGCGGCCATAATCTGCTGGGCACGGCGGCGATGCTGGCGGCGATTGCAGTGAAGGATTATCTGGCGGCCAATAATCTGCCCGGGCGGGTGCGGTATTATGGCTGCCCGGCCGAAGAGGGCGGCGCGGCCAAGGGTTTTATGGTGCGCGAGGGCGCATTTGATGATGTGGACATCGCCATTTCCTGGCACCCGAGCGCGTTTTCGGGGGTGATGGAGCCGGTTTCGCTGGCCAATACCCGGATTGATTTCACCTTCATTGGGCGGTCTTCGCATGCTGCGGCGGCGCCGCATTTGGGGCGTTCGGCCCTTGATGCGGTGGAGCTGATGAATGTAGGCGTAAACTATATGCGCGAGCACATGCCCTCTGACGCGCGGGTGCATTATGCCTATTTGGATGCCGGCGGGGTGGCGCCGAATGTGGTGCAGGGGCGGGCTGTTGTTCGCTACCTGATCCGTGCGCGGGATGTGCTGGAGCTGAACCGGCTGGTGGCGCGGGTGCGAAAAATTGCCGATGGGGCGGCTTTGATGACGGAGACCAGTGTTTCGACCCAGGTGATTTCCGCCGTGTCGAACCTGATGGGCAATAAGCCGCTGGAGGCGGCGATGCAGGCGAATTTGGAGCGGCTGGGGCCGCCGCCCTTTGATGATGCGGACCGGGAGGTGGCGCGGAAGTTTCAGGCGACGCTGAGTGCGGAGGATATTTCCGCCAGTTGGCGCCGGGCGGGGGTGCCGGAGCGGGATGTGCCGCTGTGTGATGCCGTGATCCCGGTGGATGCCAAGCCGGAGAAGATGATTGGCAGCACGGATGTGGGCGATGTTTCGTGGAAGGTGCCCACGGTGCAGGCGCGGGGGGCGACCTATGCGATTGGGACGCCCGGGCATTCCTGGCAACTGACGGCGCAGGGAAAGAATGCCGCTTCGCATAAGGGCCTGGTGCATGTGGCCAAGGTGATGGCGGGGACGGCGGTGGATGCGCTGGTGAAGCCCGAGGTGATTGCGGCGGCGAAGGCGGAGCATGCGGCGAAGATGGCGAAGACGCCTTATGTGTGCCCGCTGCCGGAGGGGGCGAAGCCGGCGCTGGGGATGAGTCTTTGATAAATTTCTATGCAGATTGTGTAGCTTTTTTTCGATATAAATGCGGTCGTTATTAATTCCAAAAGATATTCCTCAAAGAAATTTTTTCATATATAATATGAAAATCGTTTTTAGAGGAGCTTGATATGGTGTTTCCTATTATCCCGATTTTGGCGATCGCAGCGTTGGTTGGCGGAGTCGGAACCCTCGTTTGGTACACGTCATTACCGAAATCTGAGCGGGAATCGGCCGATCAGCGAGCGAATGAAATTGCGATGGACGTGTTTGGCGAAGCCTTAGATCGGCTGACATCTCGCCAAGCAAAAGAGGTTCTCGCTCGAGTCCGACATGAGCGTTCCGTGTAATGCAAAATTAAAAAATTCGATAAGTATTTCAAAGTTATAAAGTCGAAGCTTTTTTGGGGTTGTCTGATGGTTTGCAAGACCGATTAAGAGCTCCATCCGATCATTTGAACCATATCGAATGATCGAAGGTGCAGGAAACTAAGTTTCCTGCCGGGGTGCTCGAGGGGCAGAGCCCCTCGATCTGCGCCTGTTAGACGCCCAGCACCCCCTGACATAAGCCGAGGACATATCGGAGACCCGACCATGACCAAGCCACCGCCACCCGTCTTAAACACCGATGAGGAGGCCGAGGCCTTCGTCGATACGGCCGATCTGACGCAGTTCGACCTCAGCGGTTTTATCCCCACCCGCTACGAATTCGAGGCCGGCTAACAAAAAACCCCAGGCACTTCCGCGCCCAGGGTTCCCTGTCACTCAGCAGGCGTGGGGAAGGATTACTCCTTCCCGGCCATTTCCCGCTGGCGGCGGATGGCCGCGCCCAGGATATCGCCCAGCGATGCGCCGGAATCGACCGAGCCGAATTCCTTCATCGCTTCGCGTTCTTCCTCCACTTCCTTGCCCTTCACGGTCAAGGAGAGGCGGCGTGCCGCGCGGTCCACGGCCACGATCTTGGCTTCCACAATCTCGCCGATCGCGTATTTTTCCGGCCGCTGGTCCTGGCGGTCGCGCGCGAGTTCGGCGCGGCGGATGAAGCCGGTGAGGATTTCCTCCACCTTCACCTCGATGCCGTTCGCTTCCACCTTGGTCACGGTGCAGTTCACGATATCGCCCTTGCGGATCCGGTCGAGCACTTCGGCCGCCGGGTCGGCTTCGAGCTGCTTGATGCCGAGCGAGATGCGCTCCTTCTCGACATCGACGTCGAGCACCTTGGCCTTGACGACCTGGCCCTTCTGGTAGGCGGCCATCGCCTGCTCGCCCTGCACTTCCCAGCTGATGTCGGACATGTGGACCATGCCATCCACATCGGCAGCGATACCGATGAAGAGCCCGAATTCAGTGATGTTGCGAATCTCGCCTTCGATGATCGAGCCGGGCGGGTTGGCATCCTGGAAGACTTCCCAGGGGTTGCCCTGCGCCTGCTTGAGGCCGAGGGAGATGCGGCGCTTGGGCTCGTCCACGTCGAGGATGAGCACATCGACCTGTTCGGAGGTGGCGACGATCTTGCCCGGGTGGACGTTCTTCTTCGTCCAGGACATTTCGGAGACGTGGACGAGGCCCTCGACCCCCGGTTCCAGCTCCACGAAGGCGCCGTAATCGGTGATGTTGGTGACGCGGCCGGCGAACTTGCCGCTGACCGGGTATTTGATGGCGACACCATCCCAGGGGTCGGACATCAGCTGCTTCATGCCCAGGCTGATGCGCTGGGTTTCCTGGTTGAAGCGCACCACCTGCACCTTCACCGGCATGCCGATGGTGAGGGCTTCGGAGGGGTGGTTGATGCGGCGCCAGGCGATATCGGTCACGTGCAGCAGGCCATCGACGCCGCCGAGGTCCACGAAGGCGCCGTAATCGGTGATGTTCTTCACCACGCCGTCGAGGATCATGCCTTCCTTCAGGCCCTGGATGAGTTCGCTGCGCTGTTCGGCGCGGGTCTCTTCCAGCACGGCGCGGCGCGAGACCACGATGTTGCCGCGGGCGCGGTCCATCTTGAGAATCTGGAAGGGCTGGCTCATGCCCATCAGCGGCCCGACATCGCGCACCGGGCGGATATCGACCTGGGAGCCGGGCAGGAAGGCCACGGCGCCGCCGAGGTCAACAGTGAAGCCACCCTTGACGCGGCCGAAGATGATGCCGTTGACGCGCACCTGGGCGGCGGCGGCCTTCTCCAGCAGGGTCCAGGCTTCCTCACGGCGGGCCTTTTCGCGCGAGAGCACGATGGCGCCGTCACGGTCTTCGTAGCGCTCGATGAAAAGCTCGACCATGTCGCCGGGCTTGACTTCGGGCTTCATGCCCTGGGGGGCGAATTCCTTGAGGGGAACGCGGCCTTCGCTCTTCAGCCCGACATCGACCACGGCCACATCTTCATCGATGCGAATCACGCGGCCGGTTACGACGGAGCCGGCGAAGCCGGTATCGGCACCCATCATCTCATCGAGAAGGGTGGCAAAATCCTCGGTATCACCGAGGGTGTTGGCTTGTGCCATAAAGTTGATCTGTCCCGTGCGGGCGGTTTCGCCCGCGAAGCTCTGCGCAACCGCCAGGGGCGGAGACGACTTGCGGTGACCGGGGCCATGCCCAGTTCCGCCCTGTATCCGGACGCGTGACGGTCCACCCGGTATCCGCTTTGGGTTGACGCCCAAAGCGCCAGAGGCTTGTGGCCAATGGCGTTACCGCGAGCCTATCTGCCGGATGCTGGCGCGGGTCAAGCGGGAAAACAGTGTGCTGGGGCGCCTTTTCCGCGCTTCAAGCCGCAATGGGGCGTGGTTCAGGCGCGGTGTGAGGAGAGTTTGGTGTTCAGCAGCGCCATGGCGGCGGTGAAGGCGGCATCGGCATCGAGATGGGTGGTGTCGAGCAGCATGGCATCGGCGGCGGGGCGAAGGGGGGCCACGGGGCGGTTTTCATCCTGCGCGTCACGGTCGCGCACTTCGGAGAGGACTTGGGCGTAATCGGCGGCGACGCCGCGGGCGAGCAGCTCGGCATGGCGGCGGCGGGCGCGTTCCTCGGCTGAGGCGGTGACGAAAAGCTTGGCCTGGGCTGCGGGGAAGACGACGGTGCCGATATCGCGGCCATCGAGCACGGCGCCATGTTCGCGGCCGAAGCGGCGCTGGAATTCGAGCAATTCCGCCCGCACATCGCCAATGGCGGCGACGGCGGTGGCGGCCATATCGGCCACCGGGCCGCGCAGATCGGCGCGGGTGAAATCCTCGGGCTGGAGCGCGCGGGCGGCGGCCAGCGCAGCGGGCCCATCGCGCGGCTCGGCGCCGGCATCCAGCACGCGTCGGCCCACGGCGCGGTAGAGCAGCCCAGTGTCGAGATAGGGCAGCCCGAAGGTGGCGGCGAGGCGGCGGGCCAGGGTGCCCTTGCCGGCGGCGGCCGGCCCATCCACGGCGATGATCATGTGATGGGCAGGATCGCCTGGCAGCCCGCCACGCGGTTCACCAGGGCGGCGAAGCCGGGGAAGCTGGTCTCGATGAAGCCGGCATCATCGACGGCCATGCCCGCCTCAGCCGCCAGGCCCAGCACCAGGCCGGACATGGCGATGCGGTGGTCCATATTGGTGGTGACCACGCCACCGCCGGGCACGGCGCCGCCATGGACCAGCAGGTCATCACCCTCGATCTCCACGGATGCACCCGCGGCGCGCAGCATGGCGGCGGTGCCGGCCAGGCGGTCGCTCTCCTTCACCCGCAGCTCGGCCAGGCCGCGCATGCGGGTGGTGCCGCGGGCGGAGGCGGCGGCGACGGCCAGGATGGGGTATTCGTCGATCATGCTCGGCGCGCGGCCGGCGGGGATATCGGCGCCTTGGAGCTGGGTGGCCTTGACCACGAGGTCACCCACGGGCTCGCCGCCCTCAATGCGCTGATTGGTCAGCGCGATGTCGGCGCCCATTTCGATGAGGCTGGTGAAAATGCCGGCGCGCAGCGGGTTGAGGCCGACATTCTCGATCACGATATGGCTGCCCGGCACCAGCAGCGCCGCCACGGCGAGGAAGGCGGCGGAGGAGGGGTCGCCCGGCACCACCACGGGGGCGGCGACCAGCTCGGGCTGGCCGATCAATTCGATCACACGGCCATGTCCCTCAATGCCGACATGCACGGTGGCGCCGAAATGTCGTAGCATATTCTCGGAATGGTCACGCGTGGCTTCATTCTCGATCACCCGGGTGGTGCCACGGGCGCAGAGCCCGGCGAGCAGGCAGGCGGATTTGACCTGGGCCGAGGCCACGGGCAGGCGGTAATCCAGCGGCACGGCGTCGCGTGCGCCCTGCACGGCCAGCGGCAGGCGGCCGCCCTCGCGGGTGAAGAAACGGGCGCCGGTGGCAGAGAGGGGGTCGGTCACCCGCTTCATCGGGCGGCGGCGCAGGCTGGCATCGCCGGTCATCACCGCGAAGATGGGGTGGCCGGCGAGCAGGCCGCAGATCAGCCGCGCCGCGGTGCCGCTATTGCCCATATCCAGCACATCAGATGGCTCGGTCAGCCCGCCGACGCCGCGGCCGGAGACGCGCCAAGCGCCATCGCCCAGCCGGTCCACCGTCGCACCCAGCAGGCGCATGGCGGCGGCGGTGCGCAGCACATCCTCGCCCTCGAGCAGGCCTTCGATGCTGGTGGTGCCCACGGCCAGGGCGCCGAACATCAGCGCGCGGTGGGAAATTGACTTGTCGCCTGCCACCCGCAGCCGGCCGGAGAGCGGCTGTGTGGGAGGGGCGGAACGGAGCGGCCTGGCGGCGGAAGCGTCATGCATAATGGGCGTGGTTTGACAGGGGGTTGGTCGCATGGCAATGCGCCGCACCCTGGACACGGTGCTGCTTCCTTCAGGCCCGGGGAAGCACACCTTCTATAAGGCATTGAGCATGGCGAAGCCCGACCTTGGATTGAAACGGACCTGCGTGTCCTGTGCTGCAAAATTCTACGACATGGCGAAGCAGCCCGCGATGTGCCCGAAATGCGGCACCGAGCAGCCGGCGGAGCAGCCCCGGCCCAAGCGCGGTCCCGCCGTGGTGGATGAGAAGCTGAAGAAGCGGGTTGCCGCCGGTGCTGATGCCGAGACCGATGATGTCGAGATCGAGGATGTCGATGCCGATGCGGCGGCGCTGGAGGCCGATGACCTCGACGATGAGGATGAGGCGATCGATGCTGAGATCGAGGTTGAAGGCGAGCGCGACGAGGAAAGTTGAGCGCGCGGCAAAAATCGTGGGCGGAGGGAGCGGCTGGTGCGAACCAGCCGCTTTTTTTATGTCGAAACCGGGAAGAAAATCTCCTTGAGAGAAATTTTGGATCTGAGGAATAACATCCGGGGTATTTTCTCGTTAATAGGACGTTTTCAGCGTGTAAACATACTGGACAATACACGCATAGGTAGTAACATCCGGCCACCAGCAACCAAAAGGTTCATCCCCATGCGTATTCTGCTCGCCGAAGATGATAGGACCAATGCCCGCGGCATTACCTTCGTGCTGAAACAGGCCCAAATGGTGGCCGACACCGCCGAAACCGGCGCTGAGGCGATCGATCTGGCCAAGCTCTATGATTACGACGCCATCATCATGGATGTGATGTTGCCAGATGCTGAAGGCTTCGACGTGGTGCGCCGGCTCCGCGCAATGAAAAACACCGCGCCAATCCTGATGCTCTCCGCCCAATCCCGGGCCGAGCACAAGATCAAGGGGCTGCAATCCGGCGCCGATGACTACCTGGCCAAGCCTTTTGACCAGCAGGAGTTGGTCGCCCGGCTGCAGGCCATCATCCGGCGCAGCAAGGGCTTCTCGCATTCACGGCTTGAAGTCGGCGGCATTACCATGGATCTTTCAGCGCGTGACGTCTCGGTCGATGGCACGCCGGTGCCGCTGACCAGCAAGGAATACGCGATCCTAGAATTGCTGGTGCTGCGCCGTGGCGCGGTGCTCAACAAGGAAAACTTCCTCGACCACCTTTATGGCGGCATTGATGAGCCAGATTCCAAGATCATCGATGTCTTCATCTGCAAGCTCCGCAAGAAGCTGACCCATGCGGGGGCCGATAATATCATCGGCACGGTTTGGGGCCGGGGCTATATCGTGCGCGACCAGCAGATGCAGCGCAGCACCACGCCAGCGGCCGCAGGTGGGCAGGCGCTGGCGGCAGGCCAGATGGCCTGAGGCTCAGCGCCCCAGCCAGGCCTGCAACCGGCCCGGCGCCGCCGCCATATCCTCTGGCGCGCCGCAATAGCTGAAGCGCAGGTATCGGCCACCCCGGCCTGGGTCGAAATCCACCCCGGGGGTGGCGGCAATGCCGGCCGCTTGCAGCATCGTGGCGGCGAAGGCCAGGCTGTCATTGCTTAGCCAGCTGATCTCGCACCACAGATAGAAGGCGCCATCTGCGGCGGCGATATCGGTAAAGCCGGCCCGTGGCAGCCCCTCCAGCAGGGCGGCACGGCTGGCGGCATAGCGCGCCTTATTGGCCTCCAACTCGGGCGTGCAATCCATCGCCGCCTCGGCCACCAGCTGCGCGATATGCGGCGCCGAGATGAACATGTTCTGCGCCAGGCATTCCACCGGCCGGACCAGATCCTCGGGCAGCAGCAGCCAGCCCACCCGCCAGCCGGTCATCGACCAGTATTTGGAGAAGCTGTTCACCACCACGGCACTGGGCGAGAATGCGGCGGCCGAACTTTCCGCCACCATGCCCCAGCTGAGGCCGTGATAGATCTCATCGGAGATCAGTCGCACCCCTTTATCATGACACCAGTGGGCAATCGCCGAAAGCTCGTCGGGCGTGAGCATGGTGCCCGCCGGGTTGCAGGGGCTAGCCACCACCAGGCCGTCGGGCAGCGGGTCCAGCGCTTCCAGCATGGCCAGGGTGGGCTGGAAGCGGCTCTCCGGCCCGCATTCCAGCAGCACCGGCTGCATGCCCAGCGCGGTGAGGATATTGGCATAGGGCGGGTAGAAGGGCGCGGCCATTGCCACCCTGTCGCCGCGGTCAAACGCCGCCAGAAAGGCGAGTGGGAAGGCGCCGGAGGCCCCCACCGTCACGGCGATGCGGGCCGGATCGACCGTGAGGCTATAATTCTCCGCATAATGCCGGGCGATGCGCGCCCGCAGCGAGGGCAGGCCGAAGGCCTCGGTATAGCCCATGGGGGCCCGCGCCCCGAGGGCTGCCACCGCCGCCGCCACCGCCCCGGCCGGCGCGCCGGTGGCCGGCTGGCCCACCTCCATGCGCAGGATGGCGGGGGCGCCGGGCGGCAGCGCCGCGGCGCGGGCATTGGCGGCGGTGATCACGTCCATCACCAGAAAAGGCGGCGCCATCGCGCCGCGGCCAACCTTGATCAATCGACGGCACCCAGTGCCACGCCCAGGCCGCGCGGGTCGCTCACCGCCACGCATTCCTGCGGCCGGCCGGGCAAATAGCGCGGGCAGGCAGCCAGTTGCGTCCGCCCCGGCGCGGGTGAATTCTCCACCACCGCATAGGCCGGCTCCACCCGCCGACGCAGCTGCGCCGCGAGCGGTCCGGCCACCGCCATGGGCGCCGCATGTTGGCCAGAAGCCGCCACGGCCATGCGGAAGGCGCGCAGCGTCGGGTTCCAGGCAATCGCGGCTGCGGCCAGGGGCGGCTGCACCGCGCCCAGCCCAGGGGCTGCGGCCAGCAACATGCCGGTGCCCGGTGCCATGCGCCCGGTGCCAAAGAGGTTGTTCATGGTGAAAATACAGGCCACTGCCCCGCCCTGGCGGTCAAACACCGTCAGCGCCGTGCTGGCCGGCAGGGCCGGCAGGCTGCCGGGCGGCAGGTCGGCCTGGGCCAGCAGCCCCTCGGCATTGCCACCCTGGCCATTGCGCGACGCGGCGGCCACGGCGAGGGCGCGGGACTGGGCTTGTTCGGCGCTCTGCCCGGCTGCCAGCGCGGCATAGCCGGCTGCGGCCGCTACCCCGCCATCCAGCGGCAGGAACCCGATGCGGTCACCGCCGCCGGCCTCACGCACCAGGGCCGGGCCCAAAGCCGGCAGGGCCGCGCGCAGCTCGGCCAGGGTCATCTCGCCGCCGCCCGCCACCGGCACCAGCTCGGTCAGCCGCCGGGCGAAGCCGCCCTGGTGCATATCGCCCACGCCCTGGGTGCGCATCGCCGTCAGCGTGCCGCCCAGGGAGGTATTGGTGAAGGTGTCACCCACCCGCAGCGCCGTGCCATCGGGCCGGGTGAAGACGGCGCGGGCATTGGGGTCGGCCATCAGGGCGCTGCCCACCGCGGCGAGATCTGCCACCAGCGCGCGGGAGGCGGGGGCGCCAAAGCGCGCCATCTGCTCGGCCGGCGCCATCAGCTCCTCGAAGGGGCGCGCACCCTGCATGCGGGTGGTCAGCGCGAAAAGCCCGCGCGCCATCATCGGCACCGCGGCCGGGCGGTCGGCCGTTTCGGTGCCGCCCTGGCGCGCGCCGGGCATAAAGATCAGCGCCTCAGGCGCCTCGCGCCGCGGGTGATAGACCACGCAGGCGCCGCCACCGCCCAAGCCCGCGCGCGATGGCAGGGTGACGCTGAGCATAAAGCCCGCCGCCGCCGCCGCATCGGCCGCCGTGCCACCGGCGCTGAGCACCGCGCGGGCCACCGCGCTGGCACTCGGCTCCTCGGTGGCGACGCCACCAAGAAAGCCGCGCACAAAGCCCTGTGACCCAGCCGGTGGCGCCGAGGCGCCGAACAGGCCTTCACGCGTCGATTGGCAGGCCGAAAGCCCCAGGGTCGCGGCCAGCAGCAGCAGAGGTTTGGGCGAAATCTTCATGGCGTTTGCAGCTTCCGAGCACAGTCAGGACGTTGCCGGATAGACGCCTTCGCCCACCCCCGCAACAACCCCATGTGCTGAGACGCTTTTGATGCGATGATCACATCCGAAACGGAGCAGATCATGGTCCCCACCCGCCGCGCCCTGCTGGGCGCCTCCCTTGCCTTGCCAGCCATGGCCCAGGGCCTGACCGAGGCCCAGCGGGCGGAGGTTCTGGCGCTGCTCCGCCGTGCCCTGGCCGAGGATCCCTCGATCCTGCGCGATGCCCTCGCCGCGATGGACAGCGCCGACCAGTCCGCCGCCGCCGAGACGCAGCGCCGCGCCATTCGCGCCCAGGCCGATGCGCTGCTGCGCGATGCGGCCGACCCGGTGCGCGGCAACGCCGGCGGCGCCATCACCATCGTTGAATTCTTCGATGCCCGCTGCGGCTATTGCCGGGCCATGCACGCCACGCTGGAGGAGATGCTGCGGCGCAACCGCGATGTCCGCCTGGTGCTGAAGGATATGCCGATCCTGGGCCCCAATAGCGTGCTGGCCAGCCGCGCGCTTTTGGCTGCGCAGCGCCAGGGCAGGTATCTGCCCCTGCATGACGCGCTGATGCGCCTGCGCGAGGAGGTGAATGAGGCCGCGCTGCGGCGCGAGGCCGAGCGGCTGGGGCTGGATTGGCCGCGCCTGCGCCGCGAGATGGATGAGCCGGCGATCACGCGCAGGATCGAGGCCAATCTCGCCCTGGCCCGCGCGCTCGATATCCAGGGCACGCCGGCGCTGGTGATCGGCGACAGCATTATCCCCGGCGCGATGGAATTGGCGCAGTTGGAAGCGGCCATTGCGGCTATACGCTAAAGCATCGCCCGGCTCTCGCCCTCGATCACCTCTTCCAGCCGCGCCATCAGCGCGGCCCGGCTGAGCCCCGGCTCCAGCGGCGGCAGAATCTTCACCCGGATTGTGCCGGGCGATTTCATGAATGAATTGCGCCCCCAGAACCGGCCGGAATTGGTCGCCACCGGCACCACCGGCAATTTTGTAACACCGGCAATGGCCGCCACGCCGGGCTGATAGGGCTCGGTGACGCCGGCGGCGGCGCGGGTGCCCTCGGGGTAGATCACGATCTGCCGGCCGGCGGCGGCGGCGGCCTGGCATTCGCGAACCATTTTCTTCAGCGCCGCCCCGCCACCCGCGCGGTCCACCGCCACCATCTCGCATTTGCGCGCGATCCAGCCCCAGACCGGGATGCGCATCAGCTCGATCTTCATGATGTAGCAGGGGTCCGGCAGGCGGCTGAGCCAGAACACCGTGTCAAAGGCTGAGCCATGTTTGCTGACGATCAGCACGGCGCCGGGTGGAATATGCTCGGCCCCCTCGACCTGCACCCGGATGTTGCAGAAGACCCGCAGCATCGCCTCGACAATCCAGGTGTAGCTGCGCAGCACCCAGAGCAGCACGCCGCGCGGAAGTGCAAGCAACGGTAGGGAGGTCAGCACCGTCACCACGGTGAAGCCATAAAAACCCAGGTTGAACAGCAGTGAACGCACCCAAAGAACCATCATGGCAAGGACCTTAACCAGAGCCGTACAGCGGCATGGGCGGTGGCCCAGGCAATGCCGGCCGCCGCCGGCGGCAGGGCGGCGAGCGCCAGCCAGGGCATGGCCAGCGTATCGCCCAGCAGCGGCGCTGCCAGCCCGCCCAGCAGCCATAGCAGGGGTGCGGCGGCGGCGGCACCCAGCACCGCCCCCAGCCCGGCCAGCCAGGCGATGCGCCCGGCGAAGCGCCGCGCGATGGTGCCATCCGTCGCCCCCATATCATGCAGGATGAGGATGGTGGCGCGCCGGGCGGCGATGCCGGCCCGTGTGGCCACCGCCACCATCGCCGCCGCCACCCCGGCCACCAGCGCCAGCACCAGCCAGGCCAGGGCCTGCAAGCTGCGCGCCAGCGCCGAGAGCCGCGCGACCCAGACGCCATGCGCCTCGACCTGCGCGCCGGGGATGGCGGCCTCAATCGCCGCCGGCAGGGCGAGGGAGGCGGGGCCGAGGCTGGTCAGGCGCAGCTCAATCATCCCCGGCAGCGGCAGGCCGGAGGCATCGCCCAGCCAGGGGCGCAGCAGCGCTGCCAGGCGGTCATGATCCAGCGCGATGGCCTCGGCCACGCCGGGCAGGGCGGCCAGCCGGGCGGCGGCCGGTGCCACGGCGATGTTGCGCGGCAATTGCACCATCATGGCGGCGGCAGCCCCGCCCTCCCAGCGGCCCGCCATGGCGGCGGCGGCATTGGCGCCGGCCATGGCCAGCGCGGCCAGCAGCGCCATGGCGGCGACCAGCCCAGGCAACAGGCGGTCCGCCATGGCGCGTTTCAGGCCCAAAGGGTCGCGGCCACGGGCGCGTGGTGTGCGCTCAACCATGCTCGATCAGCCTTCCCGCTTCCAGCCGCAGGATGGCGGCGGGGTTTTCCTCGGCCAGCCATTGATTGTGGGTGGCCACCACCACGGTGCTGCCCAGCCGATGCATTTGCTGCAGCAGCGCCACCACGCGGCGGGATTGCGCCTCATCGAGGTTGCTGGTGGGCTCATCGGCCAGCAGCAGGGCGGGGCGGGCGACCACGGCGCGGGCCAGGGCGACGCGCTGCTGCTCGCCGCCGGATAATTCCTCGGGCCGGGCCTTCAGCCGCTCACCCAGGCCGACCCAGCGCAGCATTTCGGTGGCGTCCGCCAGCAATTGCCGCTCGCCCCGGCCGGCGATGCGCAGCGGCAGGGCGACATTTTCCAGCACATCGAGATGCGGCAGCAGGCGGAAATCCTGGAACACCACGCCAATGCGCCGGCGCAGCGCTGGCAATTCCCGCCGCCGCGCGGTGTGGATGGCACGATCCATCACGTATAGCTGCCCGGCACTGGGCCGCACGGCCAATTGCAATAGCTTGAGGAGGGAGGATTTCCCGGCGCCTGATGGCCCCATCAGCCACGTGAAGCTGCCCTCGGCCAGGTTGCAATCAACCTGATCGAGCGCCGGCTTGGCGTCGGGGCGGTAGCGCAGGGTGATGTTGTCCAGCCTGACCATGCAGTCTTTTGCCAGTGCTGGCGGCGCTTCGCAAAGCCGGCCGCCGGCAATAGTTGCGCATTCCCGTGGCTTTCAGGCAAACAGTCGCAAACTATTGCCGAGGCCTGATGCAACTCGCCTGTCCCGCCTGTGCTGCGATCTATAACGTCCCCGACAACATGATCGGCGAGGGGCGGATCATGCAATGCGCCCGGTGTGCGAATGAATGGTTCGCCCAACCATTGCCGGCTGAGGCTACGCTGCCCGTACCTATGCCGCCCCCCCCTGCGCCGCAGGCCAGTCCCCCCGCGCCGGGGGTGAGCACCCGCGCGGCCGAGGCCAGCGCGGCGCTGCCCTCGCCCCGGGCGCCCATCGCCCTGGCCCTGCCATCGCGGATAGCCGAGGTGCCAGCATCACCCGAGCCCGGGAGTTTGCTCGGCCAGCTTCCGCTGCGCCTGGCCTGGGCCGCCTCGCTCGGCCTCGTGGTATGGGGCGGGTATTTCGCCTGGACCGAGCGGGCGAGGATGACGGAGCTTTGGCCGCCCATCGCCAGGCTCTACCGCCTGTTCGGCGCATAAAAAAGCCGCGAGAGGTTGCCCCCTCGCGGCGCTGCATTCACGGCCTGCGCGTGGCTCAGCTATCCTGGTCGTAGCCGCCCGAGGCGTCGTCATAGCCGCCTGAGGCATCTTCGGCGCCATTGTCATAGGCGCCCGAGGCATCCTGCTGGAAGCTGCCGCCGGTGTCGCTGACCGGGCTGCCCCAGCCCGAGGCCGCGCCAGGGTCGGTCCAGGCCGAGGCGGTGGGCACCGCCTCCTGCCCGAAGGCGCCCGCGCCGGTGGCCGCGGCGGCGGCCGCATGCGCCGCGCCGCCGCCCGAGAGGCTGTTCATCAGCATATTGCCCAGCACCATGCCGCCGGCCACGCCCGCCGCGGTCATCAGCGCGGTGCCGAGGAAGCCCGGGCCCTGCCGGCCCTGCAACGCCTGCGCATCATAGCCGGGCGGATATTGCGGCATGGGCCGGGGCGGCATGGCCTGTGGCCGGCTGCCGCCCAGCCCCAGGAAGCCACGGGAATTGGCGGCCTGCGCCTGGCGGCTGGCATTTTCCACCTCCCATTCCAGTTCCTGGATGCGGTTCTGCGCCTGGACCAGCGCATGCTCCTGCACAAAGGCGGTCTGGGTGATGCGGTAGCGCGCCTCAGGGTATTGCTGGAAGAGCTGGCTGATCATGGCATCGGCCTCGCGATCCACGGGCGGCAGTTGCGGCGCGGGGGCGACGCTGGGCGCGCGACCACCCCAAGGGGAGGTGCTGGCGGGTGCCGGCTGCGCGGCGCCGGCCACGCGCTTGACGTATTCGGAGATGATGCGGCGCTCGTCTTCGGTCATGGGACCTGGGTGTTCCTCTGGCGGTTGCGGAGACGGGAATTGTTAACTCCCGTTCATGGAGCCATGTGGCACTTGTGCCGCCGCGATTCAAGCATTGAAGCAGTTTGTCATATCCGTGGGCGCAGGCGCTTCACATTGCGCCGAGCGGTGGCCGCCCCCCGGCGTTGTGATGCCCGTGCAGATGGCTGCTGGCGTATAGGGGGCCCTTATTGAGGAGTAAAAATGATGGCCCCCCCGAGCCAGCCTATCCAGCGCGAACCCACCATTGCGGGTTTCGCGACCTCGCCCTTGATGATGGCGAATATGGCTTGCGCCTTGTCCTCGCATTCACTGCGCTTCACCGGGCAGCGGTTTCAGGCCCATGCGCAGCATTTGCAGGCCCTGGCGCAATGCGAGTCGCTGCAGGATCTGTTTGCGCAGCAAATGGCCTATATCGGCGAAACCGCCCGCCAGTTTAGCGATGTGATGGCGCGTGCGATGCAGCCCATGGAGGCTGACCAGCCCCAGGCGGCCCTGCATGCCGGCAATGCGGCCGAGGATGCTTCCGAGGAAGCCACTGGGGCGGCGCCGGCGATGCGCCCGCGCCAAGCCGGGCCGCGCCGGTCATCCGATGGCGACGCCACGCAGTCGCACTGAGCGACAACCACGCCGCAGCGGTTCAGACCCTGTCGGATAGCTGCAAGCGTGGCCATTCGATGGCGGGGCAGCGGTCCTGAATGATCAGCATGCCCTGTCCCCGCGCGGCGGTGGCTGCGGCCTCGTCGATGACGCCCAGCTGCAGCCACACGGCCCGCGCGCCCAGCTGTGCGGCCTCCTCGACCACGCCGCCGGCATCCTCGCTGCGGCGGAAGACATCGACCATGTCGAGCGGCCCGGCCTCGGCCAGGCCCGCCACCACCCTCCGGCCCTGAATCAGCCCGCCGGCCAGCAGCGGATTGACCGGCACCACGTCAAAGCCGTGCTCCAGCAGAAAGCGCATCACGCCGAAGCTGGGCCGATTGGGCTTGTCCGATGCGCCGACCAGCGCCACGCGCGGCCGCCGGCGCAGCAATTCGGCGATCACCGCATCGGGCGGGTTGCTGGCTTCTGTCATGCTCATGCATTGAGGGTCTTGCAGGATGGCAGGCTTGTCCAGCCAATGGCCCGGGTTGATGGCATGACTAGCGCATCGTTTCGAAGAAGCCGCTTTCCTCATCCAGCCGCCGATGCTCCATCTGGCGGAAATCATAGCGTGAGACGATGCCCACTAGCTTGCCCCGATCCACAATGGGCAGGTGGCGGATGCCGGCATCATTGAGCAGGCGAAGCGCATCCATCGCGCTGCTGGACGCATCCATGGTGCAGGGATTGGCCGACATCGCTGCGTGCAGCGGCATGGCACCTGGGTTGGCGTGCTCGGCCAGGCAGCGCAGCGCGTCGCGCCCGGTGAAGATGCCCAGCAGATGATGGTCTTTATCGACCACCAGCATGGCGCCCACCCGGCGGCGATGCATGGCCGCGCAGGCCCCGGCCACGGTGCCATTGGGCGGCATGGTCAGGGGGTGCTGGTCGCGCACCAGATCGACCAGATGGCGGTTGTGCATGGCGGCCTCTCATCCGTGGTTTTGCGGAAGATATGCGCGCTCGGGGGCAAGCTGCCTTGATTCAGCGCAAGCATGGCCGTGCTGGGGGCGCGGCCTGCATTTTCGAAAAATGATGCCGAGACTGGTCATTTTTCTCGACAGATGAATTGCTTTCAGCCATATAGAATTTAATATTTAAGCATGTAATTTCATCCATTTTTTCCCACTCGGAGCGTAATCACGTGTTCTTTGCCAATTCCGGTGCTCTGCTAAATCACATGCTTGGTTTGGCGGCCCCCGTCAGGCCTGCCCAGACCGCTCTTGGCGCTGTCTGACCCATGGCCACTTCCAACATCATCCCGGGGATCAGCAGCCTGGGCACGGAGGCGAGCGACAACCTGACCGGCACCGCGGGCAATGACACGCTCGATGGCGGCGGTGGGAATGATACGCTCATTGGTGGATGGGGACATGACATCCTGATCGGCGGCCCCGGCAATGACGTGCTCGAAGTCAGCTATGGTAATGACACAGTTGATGGCGGACCAGGTATTGATACCGTCAGCTATGGCAACGTGAAGACGGGCGTCACCATCAATCTCAGTCGGACCGACAGTCAGAACACCGGTGGCGGCGGCTGGGACACGCTGAGCAATATCGAGAAAATCTTTGGCTCGGCCGGCAATGACAGCCTGACCGGTTCCAGCGGAGACGACAGCATCGATGGGTATTTAGGCGCGGATACGCTCGATGGTGGTGGTGGCAATGACAATCTCAATGGCGGCGCTGGCAATGACAGCCTTCTGGGCGGCGATGGGAATGATACCCTTGCCGGCAATGCGGGCGATGATGTTCTCAATGGCGGCGGCGGCGCTGATGTTGCAACCTACCGCGGCGCAAGCACTGGGGTCACCGTCAGCCTGGCCCAGTCTGGGCAGCAAGACACTGTGGGTGACGGCAAAGACACGCTGACCACTATCGAGAACCTCACCGGCTCGGCCTTCAATGACAGCCTAACGGGTGCAAGCGGTGATAACCTCATCCGCGGCGGCAATGGCGATGACACGCTGGATGGCGGCGATGGCAATGACACCCTTGATGGTGGATTGGGAAATGACAGCCTGGTCGGTAGCGCCGGCAATGACGTGTTCGAAGTCAGCTATGGTGATGACACGGTAGATGGCGGAGAGGGTATTGATACCGTCAGCTATGGCAGTTTGAAGACGGGCGTTAGCGTCAGCCTCTCCGATATTTTCATCACTCCCGCCGGCGGCGTGGTCGAAGTCCCAAACCAGAAACTGCTCAATATCGAGAGGATCTTCGGCTCGGCCGGCGCTGATACCCTCACCGGTTCGAGCGGTGAGAATCTCCTGCATGGCTACCTGGGCGATGATGCGCTCTATGGCGGTGATGGCAACGACACCCTGCTGGGCTGGGATGGCAAAGACACGCTTATCGGCGGGGACGGCAATGACCTCCTCACCGGCGGCAAGGGCGATGATAATATAGACGGTGGGGCGGGCGATGACGTCTTCATCTGGCGCGCTGGCGATGGCAATGACACCATCACCTTGGGTGATGGCAACAATACCCTCGACTTTGAGGGCAAAGGTAGCACGGATTGGAGTTTTGTGGATGATGGCACCGCCCGCATCTTCACCCATAAATCGGGTGCCCGTGTCACCGTCACCGATTATCAGCCGGATGGCGATACCTACGACGTCACCTGCATCCTGCCCGGCACCCTGATCACCACCCCCGAGGGCCAGCGCCCCATCGAACACCTCGGCCCCGGCGACATGGTCACCACCCCCGAAGCCCCGCGCGCCGTGCGCTGGGTTGGCTGCAGCCACTATTCCATGGCCTTCCTGCAGGGCAAGCGCATGAGCATGCCGGTGTGCATCCATGCCGGCGCCCTGGCCGAGGGGCTGCCAGCGCGCAACCTCTGGGTCTCGCCCTGGCACGCGGTGCTGTTTGGCGAAACGCTGGTCCGCGCCTTTGATCTGCTCAATGGCCAGAACGTGACCCAGGATTACCGCGGCGCCGTGGCCAGCTTCTACAATGTGGAACTGGACAGCCCGGACATTATCTTCGCTGAGGGCGTGCCGGTGGAAACTTATGCCAACCACAATAATCGGGCGATGTTCCATAATATGGACGAATACCTGGCGCTTTACGGCAGCCAGGAACCCAGTTGGATGGGCGCCGATGGCGTGGGCATCCGCCGCCACAGGTTGCTGGACGAAAACGCGCCGGAGCTGGCGCCAATCCGTCAGGCGGTGCTGGCGCGGGCGGTGGCCTGCCCAGGCATCAACGCCGCCTGAGGGTTTGCGCTGGATTTATTCGGGAAATAATCCTATATAACCCATCGCTGTTTTGACAACCGAATCCTGCCCAAAACCGCCAGGGGGGAATTTGTCCGCAAACTTGCATTCCCGCGCGGGCGGCGCGGCTCAGTCCAGCTCCATCCCTGCCACGGCCAGAATGGTCAGCAGGCTGGCGGACATGCCGCGCAGGCTCTCCTCCTCCTCCACATCAATCCATTCATCCAGGCTATGCGCCCGCCCGCCGCGCCCGCCGCTGCCAATCCGCAGCGCTGGAATGCCCAAGCTCATGGGAATATTGGCGTCCGTGCTGCTATCCTCATAGCTCACCCGATAGCCGTGATGGGCGACGGCGGCAGTGGCGGCCTGCACCATGGGCGAGGCCGCATCCGTCTCGCCCGCCGGGCGGTCGCCAATGGCGATGATCTGCGCCGTCACCGGGCCGTCGCGCAGGTCGCGCACCGCGTTTTCCTCGGCCACCGCCTCGGCCAGGATGCGGTGGAATTCACGCTCCAGCCGCGCCAGCTCCTCGGCCGAGCGGGAGCGCAGATCCACCTCCATCCGCACCTCATTCGGAATCGCATTCACCGAGGTGCCGCCGGAGACGATGGAGACGCAATGCGTCGTCACCGGCTGTTTCGGCACCGCGATGCGGCCAATGCCGGTGGCTGCCATCGCCATCGCATACATCGGATTGACCAGCCCGAAGGCGCCAAAACTATGCCCGCCCGGGCCGCGGAAGACCACGCGAAACCGCTTGGAGCCCACGCCACCGGTCACGATGCGCTCCACCTCCGGGCTGTCCACGGTCAAAAACCCGTCGATCTTTCCGGCATGGCGGCCCCGGGTGAAGAGGTGGCGCACGCCGCGCAAATCGCCCAGCCCCTCCTCGCCGACATCGCCCACGAAGAGAATATCGGCCCGGGTGCGAATGCCCGCCGCATCCATCGCCCGCAAAAAGGCCAGGTTCACCGCCAGGCTGCGGGTGTCATCGCCCACGCCGGGGGCGAAGAGCTTGCTGCCCTCGCGCCGCACCGTCACATCGGTGCCGGCGGGGAAGACGGTGTCGAGATGGGCGGCCACCACCAGGGTCTCGCCATTGCCGAAGCCGCGCCGGCGGCCCAGCACATTGCCCACCTCATCCTGCTCCACCTCCTCCAACCCATGCGCCTGCAGCATGGCGAGATAGGCCGCTGCGCGCGCTTCCTCGGCGAAGGGGGGGGCGGGGATTTCGGTCAGGCGGATGATATCCTCCACCGTCCGGCCATGCTCGGCGCGCATGGTGGCGCGGGCGGTGGCGAAGCGCGGATGGGCCGCGATGCGCGCGACCTCGGCCTGCGGGCCGCTCATTGCGCCCGCCCCGGCGTGTTGGTGACATCAAGCTGTGCCGCGGTGCGGCGAAGGGTGGTGGACAGGAGAACGACCCCGGATGGCTGGTGTGGCGGAGGGCGCCATCATCATGCTCCAGCCACGAATGTCGAGGCCCGGCCGAGAGACAGGCCCGCATTGGCGGGTTAGGCTCGATCAACAGGAGGAACCACCATGGACAGCATCACCACCCCGCCCGTCATCCGGCTGCATGAGCAGGATGGCGTGGTCATTGCCCGCATCGCGCTGCCGCCGGGCACGCCGGTCGCGCCCAATATCGTGGCGCGCGGGCGGGTGCCGGCCGGGCATAAGGTGGCGGTGCTGGGCCATGCCCCGGGCGAGGCGGTGCGCCGCTATGGCCAGATCATCGGCTTCGCCACCCAGCCCATCGCGCCGGGGGAATGGGTGCACACCCACAACATGGCGATGGGCGATTTCGCCCGCGATTACGCCTGGGGGGTGGATGCCCGGGCGACGGCGCTGGCCGAGGTGCCGGAGGTGTTTCAGGGCATTCGCCGTGCCGATGGAAGGGTGGCCACGCGCAATCACATTGGCATTATCACCAGCGTGAATTGCTCCGCCCATGTGGCGGACCTCATCGCCCGTGCCTTCACCAAAAACCCCTTCGGCGATGGGCATGACCCGTTGGCCGATTATGCTGAGGTCGATGGCGTGGTGGCGCTGACCCATAAGACCGGCTGCGGCATGACCGAGAAGGAACCGCTGCGGGTCTTGCGCCGGGTGCTGGCCGGCTTCGCGCGGCACCCGAATTTTTCCCATGTCATCGCCATTGGCCTGGGCTGTGAGGTGAACCAGCTGGGCGGTCTGCTGGAGGAACAGCGCCTGGCCGGCCGCCTGCGCACGCTGACCATTCAGGAGGCCGGCGGCACCCGCAAGACGGTGGAGGCCGGGATTGGCTTCGTGCGTGAGGTGCTGGCCGAAGCCAATGCGGTGACCCGCGTGGCGGTGCCGGCCAGCGAACTCTGCGTGGCGCTGCAATGCGGCGGCTCGGACGGGTATTCCGGCATTTCCGCCAATACCGCGCTGGGGGCGGCGAGTGATCTTGTGGTGGCGCAGGGCGGCACGGTCATCCTCTCGGAAAGCCCGGAAACCTATGGCGCCGAACATTTGCTGACGCGCCGCGCCGTCTCGCGCGAGGTGGGCGAGAAGCTCGTCGGCGTGATGAAGTGGTGGGAGGATTACACCGCGCGTGAGGGGGCGGAGATGAATGCCAACCCCTCGCCCGGCAATAAGGCCGGCGGGCTGACCACCATTTTGGAAAAATCGCTGGGCGCCATGGCGAAGGCGGGCACGACCAACCTCGTCGATGTGGTGGGCTATGCTGAGCCGGTGACGGCGAAGGGTTTCGTCTTCATGGACACGCCCGGCTATGACCCGGTTGGGGCCACCGGCCAGGTGGCGGGGGGGGCGAATCTGATGTGCTTCACCACCGGCCGCGGCAGTGTCTTTGGCTGCAAACCCGCACCTTCGCTGAAGCTGGCGACCAATTCCACCATGTTCCGCCATATGGAGGAGGATATGGACATCAATTGCGGCACGGTGCTGGAGGGCACGGAGAGCGTTGCCGAATGCGGCGAGCGGATTTTCCGCCACATGCTGGCCACCGCGAGCGGGGCGCCGACGAAAAGCGAGGCGCTGGGCTTTGGCGATGCGGAATTCGCCCCCTGGGTGCTGGGCGCGACGATGTGAGTTGAAAATTCACGGTCCCGCCCATCGTTCTGCAACAGCAGCGCGTTAAAACAACAGAATACGCAACTGGGACAGGGACCTGCCCGATGAATATTGAGATTGAAGGCGATAGCGACGCCGCGGTGGCATTCGCGCTGCTGCACATGATTGCAAAGGGCGAAGGCCGCGAAGAGGGCGCTGGCCGGGAATGGGTGCTGAACACTTTTCGCGAATGCCTCGCGGCGGTGCGCGATGATATGTTCACCCTCGAGATCGATGATGAGGATGACGAGGACGGCGACGAAGACGAGGACGAAGAAGCGGCGGAAGCCCAAACCCTCGCTGCCGAGCCTGCTGCCGAGGCCGCTGAGGTAGAGAGCAAGGAAAACCACGACGCGGGCGAAGAGGCGGCGGAAGCCCAAATCCCCGCTGCCGAACCGGCCGCCGAAAAGACCGCCTAAGTCAGACGGCCATTGCCCCGGCCTGCCGCAGCCGCGTGCAGGTCTCGGCGCCCAGAATGGCCTCATTATGCTCGCCCAGCCTCGGTGCTGGGCGGGCCAGGATGGTTGGCGTCTCTGACAATCTTGGCACATGGCCGCCCATGGGCAGCCAGCCGCCGGGCATCTCGGCATCAGGCAGTTCGATCAAGGCCTCGCGCGCGGCCACGTAATGATCGGCTTCGAGCGATTGCGCGTCCTGGATCGGGCCGATGGTCACGCCCGTGGCATCGAAATGCGCCAGGTTTTCCGCCATGCTGCGCGCGCCGACATAGGCTGCGATGATCTCGTCCAATTCGACGCCGTTGCGCACCCGGTCGGGGTTGCGGGCGAAGCGTGGGTCGGTGATCAGATCCTCGCGGCCGATGCTGCGGAACAGCTTTTCCGTCATGCCCTGGGTGGAGGCGGAGAGGCACACCCAGCCGCCATCGGCGGTGCGATAGGCATTGCGCGGCGAGGTGTTGGTGGAGCGTGAGCCAGTGCGTGGCTTGAGGGTGCCGGTGATGCGCCAATTGGCCATTTGCGGCTCCAGCACATTGAAAATCGGCTCGAAGAGGCTGAGGTCGATGACCTGGCCGCGGCCGGTTTTCTCGGCGTGGCGCAGCGCGATCATGGTGCTGCCGGCGCCATGCAGCCCGGCATAGGCATCGCCCATGAACATCGGCGGCAGCACCGGCTCCCGATCGGCAAAGCCATTCACCGCGGCGAAGCCGGAATAGCCCTCCACCAGCGTGCCGAAGCCGGGTTTATGGGCGAAGGGGCCGGTCTGGCCCCAGCCGGAAATCCGCACGATCACCAGCGCCGGGTTGCGGGCCAGCAGGGTTTCGGGGGAAAGCCCCATCGCCTCCAGCACGCCGGGGCGGAAGCTTTCCACAAAGATGGCGGCGGTTTCGCAGAGTGCCAGCACCGCCTCGATGGCGGCGGGGTTGCGCAGGTTCAGCGCCACCGAAAATTTGTTGCGGCAGATCGTCTTCCAACTGGTCTCCACGCCGCCCACCTTCCAGGCGCGCAGGGTATCGCCTTCGAGCGGTTCGATCTTGATGACCTCGGCGCCGTGATCGGCCAACACCTTCGTCAGCACATTGCCGGCGACGAGGCGGGAGAGGTCAACCACCCGCACATCGGCCAGGGCGCCGGTGGCTGTGGGGTCGTATTCGTGGCGGGGGAGGTTGCTCATTCTGCCCGGATATTGGCGCGGGCGGCGACATCGCGAAAGCGGGTGATGTCGCGGGCCAATTCGGCCTGGAATTCGGCGCCGCTGGCAAAGCTGGGGCGCGCACCCTCGGCCTCATAGACCCGGGCGATATCGGGCTCGGAGAGCGCGTCGCGGATGGCGGCTTGCAGCAGGGCAGATATGGCGGGCGGCAGGCCGCGCGGTGCGAGCAGGCCCCACCAGATGCTGGCCTCGTAATCAAGGCCGGTGGAGCGCACGATGGGGGCGGCGGGGTTGGAATCCGGCGCGCCCGGGGCGGTATAGGCCAAAAGCCGCACCCGGCCATCGCGGATCGGGCCGCTGGCGCTGGCCATGGTGGTGATGAGCAATTGGATATGGCCGGCCACCAGGTCAGTCACCGCCGGCGGCATGCCGCGATAGGGCACGTGGTTCAGCCTGAGCCCCGCCTGCAAGGCGAAATATTCGGTGACGAAATGGTTGATCCCGCCCGGGCCGGAACTGCCGAAATCAATGCTGCCCGGCCGGGCGCGGGCGAGGGCCAGCAGCGAGGCGAGGTCGCGCGCCGGGAAATCCAGCGTGGTCAGCACCAGAAAGGGCGAGCGGGCGAGCAGCGCCACCGCCTCGAAGCTGGTTTGCGCGTCATAGGGCGTGCGCTGCACCACGGCGGAGGCGGCGAAGCTGGAGGAGGTGACCATCAGCGTGGTGCCATCGGCCGCCGATTGCGCCACCTGGCCGGCGCCGATGGAGCCGCCAGCGCCGGGGCGGTTTTCCACCACCACCGGCTGGCCGAGGCGGCTGGCGAGTTTTTCTGCCAGCGGCCGGGCGATCACATCATTCGAGCCGCCGGGCGGGAAGGGCACCACCAGCCGCACCGGGCGGGTGAGCTGGGCACGGGCCAGGGCCGGTAGGGCCAGCATGGCGAAGGTGGCGCGTCGGTTCATGCTGTTCTCTCCTGGGGGGGCCGTCTTGTCAGAGCGCCCGCCAGCCAATGTCCCGGCGGAATTGGCCTTCCGGCCAGTCGATCAGCGCGATGGCGGCATAGGCGGCATCGCGCGCTGCCGCCAGATCCGCCGCCATGGCCGCCACGCCCAGCACGCGCCCGCCATGGGCGGTGATGGCGCCGGGCGCGCCACGGGTGCCGGCATGGAAGATGGCCACGCCGGGCACCGCGGCCGCGGCTTCCAGCCCGGCAATGGCCGAGCCATTCACCACCGGCCCGGGATAGCCTTGATTGGCCATCACCACGACCAGGGCCGGGGCATCGCGCCAGCGCGGCGGTTCGGCGGGCAGGCGGCCGGCGGCGGCGTCGCGCAGGAAGGGCAGCAGGTCGGATTCCAGGCGCAGCATCAGCACCTGGCATTCCGGGTCGCCGAAGCGGACATTGTATTCGATCAGCCGCGGGCCGGTGGCGGTCAACATCAGCCCGGCGAAGAGCACGCCGGTGAAGGGCGTGCCGCGCGCGGCCATTTCGGCCAAGCTGGGGCGGATGATGCGGGCCATCACCTCGGCCTCGATGGCGGGAGTGAAGGCGGGGGCGGGGGAATAGGCGCCCATGCCGCCGGTATTGGGGCCCTGGTCGCCATCAAAGGCGCGCTTATGGTCCTGCGCTGCACCCAGGAACACCGCCTCGGTGCCGGCGCAGAGGGCGAAGACGCTCACCTCCTCGCCCTGCATGCATTCTTCGATCACCACGGCGGCGCCAGCGGCGCCATGGATGCGGTCCTCCATGATCTCCGTGACTGCCGCCTCTGCCTCGGCCAGGGTGGTGGCCACGACGACGCCCTTGCCGGCGGCCAGGCCATCGGCCTTGACCACGATGGGCGCGCCCTGGGCGCGGATATAGGCGCGGGCGGCCTCGGGGTCCTCAAAGCGCGCCCAATCGGCGGTGGGGATTTGGGCGGCGGTGGAGACTTCCTTGGTGAAGGTCTTGCTGCCCTCCAGCCGGGCGGCGGCGGCGGAGGGGCCGAAACAGGCGATGCCGGCGGCGCGGCATTGATCCGCCAGGCCCAGGGTCAGGGGTGCCTCGGGGCCGGCCACCACAAGATCCACCGCATTCTCCCGCGCGAAGGCGATGATGGCGGGAATATCCTCGGCGCTGATGGCCACGCATTTCGCGATGGCGGCAATGCCGGCATTGCCGGGCGCGCACCACAGCCGGGTGAGCAGTGGGGACTGCGCGATTTTCCAGCACAGCGCGTGTTCCCGCCCGCCGCCGCCCACCACCAAAACCCGCATATGCCAACACCCCGATGCAACCGGCGCTGGATTAGCATAGGGTGCGGTGATGGATAGTCTGAGCAACGTGCCGGAATACAGCGTTGGCGACCTGGCGGGCGCCATCAAGGGCGTGCTGCGGGAGAATTTCGGCCGGGTGCGGGTGCGCGGCGAGATCACCGAATGCAAGCGCTACCCCTCGGGGCATATCTATCTTTCCATCAAGGATAGCGAGGCCAAGCTGGAGGCGGTGGTTTGGAAGATGACCGTGCGCAATCTGGCGATCACGCCGGAGAATGGCATCGAGATCGTCGCCACCGGGCGGATCGACACCTATGCCGACCGCAGCAAGTACCAATTGGTGATCGAGGCGCTGGAATATGCTGGCGAGGGCGCGCTGCTGGCCGCCATCGAGAAATTGCGGGTGAAGCTGTTGGCCGAGGGGCTTTTCGCGCCTGAGCGCAAGCGCGGCTTTCCCACCATTCCCGCCCGGATTGGCGTGATCACCAGCGAGAAGGGGGCGGTGATTCAGGATATTCGCACCACCATCGCCCGGCGCTTTCCCCGGCCCATCCTGCTCTGGCCGGTGCCGGTGCAGGGGCAGGGTGCGGCGGAGAAGATCACCCAGGCCATTCAGGCGATGGGCGCGCTGCCGCCGGGGCTGCGGCCGGATTTGCTGATCATCGCCCGTGGCGGTGGCTCGCTGGAGGATTTGGCGGCCTTCAATGATGAGGCGCTGGTGCGCGCCGCCGCCGCCTGTCCCATTCCGGTGATCTCGGCCATTGGGCATGAGACCGACACGACGCTGCTGGATTTCGCCGCCGACCGCCGCGCCCCCACCCCCACGGCGGCGGCGGAAATGGCGGTGCCGCCACGGATGGAATTGCTGGCCGACCTGTTGCAGCGCGCCGGGCGGCTGCATCACGGCATGCAGGCGGGCTTGCAGACGCGCCGCCTGGGGCTGGAGCGCGCGGCCCGCGCCCTGCCTGGCATGCCGGACCAATTGGCCCAGCTTCGGCAACGCATTGATGACCGGGCGGAGCGGCTGCGCCAGGCCATGCTGGGCCAGCTTGCCGGCCGTGGCGCGGCGCTGGGGCGGCTTGGCCTGCCGCATCCGCGGGAGGGGGTGGCGGCGCGCCATGCGCAGTTGAAGATGCTGGGCAATCGGCTGCAGGCGGGCTGGGCGGCGGCGCAGATGAAGCGCGGCGCGGCGCCAGCGCTGGGGCGTTTTTCCGCCGCGCCGATTGCGGCGCTGCTGCGCCAGCGGGCGACGGAGCTGGCCGGGCAGGCGGCGCGGCTGGAAAGCGTGTCCTATGTTGCGGTGCTGGCGCGTGGCTTTGCCCTGGTGCAGGCGCCGGGGGGCAAGGCCATCACCCGGGCGGCGCAGGCCCGGGCGGGGGCGGCCATCACCCTGACCTTCGCCGATGGCAAGCTGGCGGCAAAGGTTCAGAAGCGCGAGGATGATGCGGCGCAGGGCAGCCTGCTTTAGCCTGGGCGCGGTTTGGCAGAGGGGCGGGCGATGAAGCGCGAAACGGGGCGATTGGAGCGGCCGGGCTGCTCGATCCATTACGAGGTGACGGGCGAGGGCCCGGCGCTGGTCTTTGCCCATGGGCTGGGCGGCAACCATATGTCGTGGTGGCAGCAGGTGGGGCATTTTTCGCCGCGTTTCCGCTGCGTCACCTTCTCACATCGCGGTTTTTGGCCCTCCAGCGCGATTCTGGGCGGGCCGGACCCGGATGATTATGCTGGTGATCTGGCGGCGTTGGTCGATCATTTGGGGATTGAGAGTTTTGTTCTCATCGCCCAATCCATGGGTGGCTGGACGGCGGTGGAATATGCGCAGCTTCGCACCGGCAAGCTGCGCGGCATCGTCATGGCGGCCACCGGGGGCAGTATTGCGCGGGATAAGCTGGGCGATCCGGCGGCGCTGGCCGCCTGGGAGGCCGCGAGTGCCGCCACCAAGCAAGCGCTGGCCGCCGCCGGGGGCCATCAGGCCACCGGGCTGCGCATGCTGGCCGAGCAGCCGGCCATGGCCCTGCTCTACCAGCATGTGGATGAGGCCAATGCCGGGCTGGCGAAGGAGGCGCTGCGGGCGCGGATGAATGGCATGCGCCGGCGCCCGCCGGAGGATCTGGCCGCGGCCGGCTGCCCCATTCTGCTCATCGCCAATGAGGAGGATGTGGTGATGCCGCCCTTCGCCTCGGCCGCCATTGCCCGGATGGTGCCCGGGGCCAGTGCGGCGATGATCGGGAAGGCCGGACATTCCGCCTATTTCGAGCGGCCGGCGGAATTCAATGCTTTGGTGGAGGGTTTTCTGGCCGGGCTTTGAGGGCTTATTCCAGCCGCAACCCGGTTTCGGCCACCAATTGCCGCACCACCTGCCGGTCTTTCGCCACGCGGGCGGCAAAGGCGGCGGCGGGTTCATTCACCGCCTCATTGCCGCCCACGCCCAGGCGTTCGCGCACGAAGGGGTCCTGGGCGGCGGCGCGCATCGCCTCCGAGAGCCGGGTGATCATGGCTGCGGGCGTGGCCGCCGGGGCGAAAAGCCCGTTCCAGGAGGTGAGGTCAAAGCCCGGAAAGCCGCTTTCGGCGATGGTGGGCAGATCGGCCATGCTGCCGCGCCTGGTGGCGGAGGTGAGGGCGATGCCCCGCGCCCGGCCATCCTGCACCAGGGGCCGGAGGGTATTGGCGGTGCTGATCACCGAATCGAGATTGCCCGCCGCCACATCGCGCGCCGCATCGGCGCCGCCGCGATAGGGCACATGTTCCAGCCGTACCCCGGCGCGATGGGCCAGCAGCACCCCGGCCAGATGGCCGGTTGAGCCCACCCCGGGCGAGCCGAAGGTGACGCCGGGATTGGCCCGCGCCTCGGCCACATAGCCTGCCAGGTCACGGCCCGGGAAATTGGACCTGGTGACCAGCACATAGGGCAGCTCGGTCGCCTGGGCGACGGCGGCGAAGGCGGTTTCGTAATCGAAGCTCAGGCCGCGCTGGATGAGCGGCTGCACCACAAAACCAAAACTGTCGAACAGCAGAGTCAGCCCATCGGGGGCGGAGCCCGCCACCACCGCCGCGGCAATGGCGCCGCCGGCGCCGGCGCGGTTTTCCACCACCACCGGCTGGCCCAGCGCCTCGGCCATTTTGGGCTGCAGCAGGCGCATCACCGTGTCCGACTGCCCGCCGGGGGCGAAGGCCACGATGACCCGCACCGGCCGGGCCTGGGCCTGGGCCTGGGCCTGGGCGATGAGGGGTATGGTCAGCAGGGGAAGTGCGCGTCGTGTGATCATCTCGCGTATTCTGGCATATCTTTCGCGAGAATACGCTTGACACTTTCAAGATGCAAATGGGCGCTTTCGCGGTCGCCCTCGCGCATTTGATCATAGGTCTTGCGGGCCAGTTCCGGCGGCACTGGCTTGAGCTTGCGGCCGGTGCTCTCGGCCAGCCATTGCGCATGGGCGGCGCGTTCGAGGTAGTAGAGATCATCCCAGGCCTCGGCGATGGAGGCGCCCAGCACCATCACGCCATGATTGCGCATGAAGACGATATCGGCATCGCCCACGCTGGCGGCGATGCGGTCACCTTCGGCATTGTCGAGGGCGAGGCCGTTGTAATTTTCATCCACCAGGGTGCGGCCGTAGAATTTCAGCGCGGTCTGGCCGGCCCAGACCAATGGTTCGCCCTCCAGCATCGCCAGCGCGGTGGCATAGGGCATGTGGGTGTGGAAGGCGGCGCGGGCGCGGGGCTGGTTCGCATGCATCCGGGCATGGATGAAGAAGGCCGTCGCCTCCGGCACCCCATCGCCGGCGACGACCCGGCCCTCGAGGTCGGTGATGAGCAGGCGCGAGGCGGTGATTTCGGAAAACGCCCAGCCATAGGGGTTGACCAGCATCAGGTCGTCGCGCCCCGGCACCACGGCGGAGAAGTGATTGCAGATGCCCTCATGCATGCCCAGCCTTGCGGCCATGCGGAAGCAAGCGGCGAGATCGATGCGGGCCTGCTGGATGGCCGGCGTGTCGAGATCTGAGTTGCGCAGGATTGCGGGGGCGGAGGGGGGGAGTGCATGTGCCATGGCCGAACCCTTGCAGGCTGGCCCGCGCGGGGCAAGTCTGGTGGCATGATCCTTCGCCGCGCCCTGCCGACAATCCTCCTCGCCCCCCCTGCCCTGGCCCAGGCGGCGCCGCTCTCCATTCTGGGCACGGGCGCCACCGAGCACCCGATTGACGAAATTGCCCAAGCCTTCACCCGCGCCACCGGCCGCGCCGTGCGCACCGCCACCGGCAATGGCGGCCAGGTGGCGGCGCGGATTCGCGGCGGCGAGGCGCCGGATGTGGTGCTCAATGCCGGCCCGGCGCTGGATGGGTTGATCCGCGATGGTTTTGCGGTGGCGGGGTCGCGCCGGGAGATGGGGCGGATGCGGCTGGCGGTTGCGGTTAAACGCGGCAGCGCCCTGCCGGAGATCAGCACCGAGGCGGCGCTGGGCGCTTATCTGCGCTCGGTGGCCAGCATTGGCGTCTCGGATGCTTCGACGGGCGCGACTTCCGGCCAGCATGTGCTGGATTTGCTGGCGCGGCTGGCGGTGCCGGCGCAGGCGGCGGGCGGGCCGCGCATTGCGCCCTTTGCCCGCGGCATCACCGCGGTGCAGGCGGTGGCCCGGGGCGAGATTGTCACCGTCATCACCCAGGCCAGCGAGATCACGGCGGTGCCCGAGGCCGTGCTGGTGGCGCCGCTGCCTGGTCATCTGCAACTGATCACCCCTTATGTCGCGGCGATTCCCACCCGGGCGGCCGATCCGGCGGCGGCGGCGGCGTTTTTGGCGATGGCCAGCGGGCCGGTGGGGCAGGCTGTGTTCCGGGCGGCGGGGTTTGCGGTGGGGTGAAGCCGCGCCATAACGCTGTTATGCATACCAACCAACGCATTGATGGCCAGCGCCTCTGGTCCACCCTCATGGCCATGGCCGAGATCGGCGCCACCCCGCGCGGCGGCGTGAAGCGGCTGACGCTGACCGAGATTGACCGCCAGGGCCGCGCGCGGTTTGCCGAATGGTGCCAGGCGCTGGGCCTGACCATGCGCGTCGATGCGATCGGCAATATGTTTGCCCGCCGCGAGGGCCGCGACCCCAATCGGCCGCCGGTGCTGATGGGCAGCCACCTGGACAGCCAGCCCTCGGGCGGGAAATTCGACGGCGCGCTGGGGGTGATTGCCGGGCTTGAGGTGATGCGTTCGCTCAATGACCTCAATATCGTCACCGAGGCGCCCATTGAGCTGGTGAATTGGACGGATGAGGAAGGCAGCCGCTTCGGCCATTCCCTGATGGGCAGCGGCACCTGGGCGGGGATTTTCCCGCTGGAGAAGACCTATTCGCTGACCGATGCCGAGGGAGTGCGCGTTGATACCGCGCTGGACGCCATTGGTTATCGGGGTGCCGAGCCGGCTGCGCCCTTCGCCGCCGATGCCTATTTCGAGCTGCATATCGAACAGGGGCCAATCCTGGAGCGCGAGGGCCGGCAGATTGGCATTGTCACCGGCGCCCAGGCGCAGGTCTGGTATGATGCCAGGATCGAGGGCCAGGATTCCCACGCCGGCACCACGCCGCCCAGCACCCGCCGTGACGCGCTGCTGGCCACCGCCCGGGTGGTGGAGCTGGTGGACCGCATCATGCGCTCGCGCGGGGAGTATGGCCGGGGCACGGTGGGCTGGCTGCAGGTCTCGCCCAATAGCCGCAATGTGGTGCCGGGGGAGACCCGCTTCTCGGTTGAGTTCCGCCACCCGGATTTCGCCCAGGCCCAGGCCATGGCGGCGGAATTCGAGGCCGAGGCCGCAGCCCTCGTCGCCGCCACTGGCTGCGTTTGGCAATTGACTGAGCTGTTTCGCCTCGACGCCCAGCCCTTTGACGCTGATTGCGTGGGGCTGGTGGAGGAGGCGGCGGGCCGCCTCGGCCTCTCCGCCCGTCGGATTGTCAGCGGTGCGGGGCATGATGCGGTTTACGTCGCCCGCCACATCCCCACTGCGATGATTTTCACCCCCTGCAAGGATGGGCTTTCCCACAATGAGGCCGAAAGCATCGAGCCTGAGGAGGCCGAGGCCGGGTGTCAGGTGCTGTTCCAGGCGGTGCTGGCCCGCGCCAATCGGGTGCTGCCCGGCTGATTTTCGTTGCCTGATCGTGACAATAAAGTAACCTCGGGGTGGTGTTTGGGTTTCGTCCCGCGGCGGATTATGCTGCTCTGCGGCAAGGTTGTGAAAAGGCGAAAATGATGGAGGGCGTTGCACCAGCGGCATCCCTGAGCTTCGAAGCGGCGCTGGCCGAGCTCGAGACGATTGTGCGCAGCCTCGAATCCGGCAAGGGCGACCTGGCGCGGGCCATCGCCGATTACGAGCGCGGCACCCTGCTGCGCCGCCATTGCGAGACCCTGCTGGCCGATGCCGAGGCCAAGGTGCAGGCCATCTCCCAGGCCCCGGACGGGACCATCACCCTGCGTGACTCAGAATAGGTGGGAATAAGTGTGACAACGAGCATCGCCACCCCCAGCGCCGCGCTGGCCCGTGCCCTGGCCGATTCGGCCGCCGAAATGGAAGACGCGCTGGACACCCTGCTGCCCGTGGCGGAGGGTGATGAGGCGCGGCTTTATGAGGCGATGCGCTATTCCGCCATGGGCGGCGGCAAACGCATGCGGGCGTTTTTGGTGCTGGAGGGTGCGCGGCAATTCAATGTCTCGCGCAGGGCGGCGTTGCGGGTGGCTGCGGCCATTGAGATGATCCATGCCTATTCGCTGGTTCATGACGACCTGCCGGCCATGGACAATGATGATCTGCGCCGCGGCAAGCCCACCAACCACAAGGCCTTTGATGAGGCGACGGCGATCCTGGCCGGGGATGCGCTGCAATGCCACGCCTTCACCGTGCTGGCCGATGAGGAAACTCATCCCGACCCGGCGGTGCGCATCGAACTCGTCCGCGCCATTTCCCGCGCCGCCGGCCCCCGGGGCATGTGCGGTGGCCAGATGCTGGACATGATGGCCGAACAGGGCCGCATCCCGCCCGAGGAAGCGGCGATTGGCCGGTTACAAACACTTAAGACCGGCAAGTTGATCGAGGTTTCGGCCGAGGCGGGCGCCATATTGGGCAAGGCTCCGGCGCAGCAGCGCCATGCCCTGCTGGCCTATGGCCGCGATCTGGGCGCGGCCTTTCAAATTGCCGATGACATTCTCGATGCCACGGCCAGTGCCGAGGATACCGGCAAGGCCACCGGCAAGGATGCCGGCGCTGGCAAGGCCACGCTGGTGGGTCTGCTGGGCCTCGAGCGTGCCCGCATGCAGGCCGAGCGCCTGGTGACGCAGGCGCGCGACCATCTCGACGCCTTTGGCGAGCGCGCTGATATGCTGCGCGCGCTGGCCGATTACACGATTTCGCGGAGAAGCTGATAATGGACCGCCCCGATACCCCGCTGCTCGACCGCGTCAATGTACCGGCCGATTTGCGCAATTATTCCAACGACCAACTCAAGCAACTGGCCGATGAGCTGCGGGCGGAGACCATCTCCACCGTCTCGGTCACCGGTGGGCATCTGGGCTCGTCGCTGGGCGTGGTTGAACTGACGGTCGCCATCCATGCGGTGTTCGACACGCCGCATGACCGGCTGATCTGGGATGTGGGCCACCAATGCTATCCGCATAAGATCCTGACCGGGCGGCGGGATCGCATCCGCACCTTGCGCCAGCCCGGCGGCCTATCGGGCTTCACCAAGCGCAGCGAGAGTGAATACGACCCCTTCGGCGCGGCGCATTCCAGCACCAGCATTTCGGCCGGCCTGGGCATGGCGGTGGCGAGTGCCTTGCAGCAGACGCCGCGCAACGTCATCGCGGTGATCGGCGATGGTTCTATGTCGGCCGGCATGGCCTATGAGGCGATGAACAATGCGGGGGCGGAAAAGGCCAATCTGATTGTCATCCTCAATGACAATGACATGTCGATTGCGCCACCCGTGGGTGCGATGTCGGCCTATCTGAGCCGCACCATCTCCTCGCGGCCCTTTCTCTCGGTGCGGGATTTCGTGGGCAAGCTGGCCAAGAATTTCCCGGGGCCCATCGAGCGCGCGACCAAGCGGGTGGATGAATATGCCCGCGGGCTGCTGACCGGCGGCACGCTGTTCGAGGAGATGGGCTTTTATTACGTGGGCCCGATCGACGGCCACAACATGGACCATTTGCTGCCGGTGCTGCGCAATCTGCGCGACACTGAGCATAAGGGCCCCTTCCTGATCCATGCCGTCACCCAGAAGGGCAAGGGCTATGCCCCGGCCGAAAGCTCGGGCGACAAGTATCATGGCGTGCAGAAATTCAACGTCATCACCGGCGAGCAGCAAAAGGCGCCGCCGGGGCCGCCGGCCTATCAGAAGGTCTTTGCGCAGTCGCTGATCGCCGAGGCGGAGCAGGATGAGCGCATTGTGGCGGTGAATGCCGCCATGCCCTCGGGCACCAGCCTCGATATGTTCGCCAAGCGCTTCCCGGAGCGCTGTTTTGATGTGGGCATTGCCGAGCAGCACGCCGTCACCTTCGCCGCTGGCATGGCGACTGAGGGGCTGAAGCCATTCTGCGCGATTTATTCCACCTTCCTGCAGCGCGGCTATGATCAGGTGGTGCATGATGTGGCGCTGCAAGGCCTGCCGGTGCGCTTCGCGATGGACCGCGCCGGGCTGGTGGGGGCCGATGGCGCCACCCATGCCGGCAGCTTCGACATTGCCTATCTCGGCTGCCTGCCCGGCTTCACCCTGATGGCGGCCAGTTGCGAGGTGGAGCTGGCGCATATGATCGCCACCATGGCCGGGATTGATGACGGCCCCTCCGCCGTGCGCTATCCGCGCGGTGAGGGCTTTGCCTTGCAGCCGGTGCCGGCGCGCGGCACCAGGCTGGAAATCGGCAAGGGCCGCATTCTGCGCGAGGGCACCAAGGTGGCGCTGCTCTCCTATGGCGCGCGGCTGCAGGAATGCCTCAAGGCGGCCGATGATCTGGCCATGATGGGGCTTTCCACCACGGTGGCTGATGCCCGCTTTGCCAAGCCGCTGGATACCCAGTTGGTGGAGCGCTTGGCGCGCGAGCATGAGGTGCTGATCACCATCGAAGAGGGCTCGATGAACGGTTTTGGCGGGCTGGTGATGCACCATCTCGCGCATGCCGGGCTGCTGGATCGTGGCCTGAAATTCCGGCCGATGACGCTGCCGGACATTTATATCGACCATGACAGCCCGAAGAAGCAGTACGACATCGCCCGGCTGAATGCGCCGCAGGTGGTGGAGACGGTGCTGGCGGCGCTGGGCCAGGAAGCGCTCGCGGCGCGTGCGTAAGCTGCGGGTCGACCAACTGCTGGTCGATCGCGGGCTGGTCGAATCCAGAACCCGCGCCCAGGCGCTGCTGATGGCCGGCCTCGTCTATTCCGGCGAGCGGCGGATCGATAAGCCGGGGCTGAGCGTGGCGGAGGATATCGCCCTGGAACTGCGCGGGCAGGAGCACCCTTGGGTCTCACGCGGGGGGGTGAAGCTGGCGCATGGCCTGGCGCATTTCTCCCTGTCACCGGCGGGGCTGGTGTGCCTTGATGTCGGCGCCTCCACCGGTGGTTTTACCGATGTGCTGCTGCATCATGGTGCGGCGCGGGTGCATGCCGTGGATGTGGGCCATGGCCAATTGGCCTGGAAGCTGCGCAATGACCCGCGGGTGGTGGTGCGCGAGAAGCTCAATGCGCGGCATATGACCAATGATGATGTGGGCGAACCCATCCAGGCGCTGGTTTGCGATGCCAGTTTCATTGGTCTGCGCACGGTGCTGCCCGCGCCGCTCGCGCTCTGTGCCCCCGGCGCCTGGGCCTTGGCGCTGATCAAGCCGCAATTCGAGATGGGGCCAAAACTGGCCCCGGGCGGCGTGGTGCGCGACCCTGCGGTGCATGAGGCGGCCTGTGCGATGATCAGCGACTGGTGGGCCGCCCTGCCGGGCTGGCGCATTCTGGGGGTCGAGCCCAGCCCGATCACCGGGCCTGAAGGCAATCGGGAATTTTTATTGGCAGCCCGCTTGCCGGCTGCGTGATGAAGCCTGTGGATGGAATTGTGGATAGCTTAATCTCGCGCTGTTGTTTTGTGATAATGTGTGAGCATCAAAAACGATTTTTAATTCACGAAATCTTTACTGGATGGGATGTTCCGTAACATTGCTGCAATTGGCGCTTTTTACACTTCCCCGTGTCTGCAAGGCCTTGAAGGCAAATTCTCAGGCCAAGCGGCAATTTCTGCACAGGGCGCCGACATGTTTATGAAACATTTAGCGATTTGAATGATTTGGCCGATGGACGATCCGTCTGCTTGTGAATGATTCCCGGCGGGGGCGGAAAGCAGCGCCCCCACCCCACGCTCCTGCGGCCATTGCGTGTTACCGCCAACCGCCGTGATGGCCCCCCCAGCCGCGACGATAACCACCACCATAGCCACCGCGATGGCCATAGGCCGGCTGGCTATAAGCGTAGTTCCGGTAGCCCCCGCCGCCATAGTAGCGAGGGGCATAGCCCGGCGCGACACAGGCAGAGAGCGCCAGCACGGCGCCGAAGACGGAGAGGATGCGGAGCAAGCGGTTCATGGCGAAGCTCGGTGGGGCCATGGGCCCCGATGGGTGGCTGTGGGCGGCGGGTTGCCGTCCCTGTGGCGCATGCTCATCAGGCACCCGCTCGGTGGCCGCCTTGCGGTGCCACTGTGATGCTTTGTGGGCGATTGCGGCAGCATTGCACCTCCCCAAGGCGGCCGGGCGGGCGTAACCTCGCCGCGCATGTCCGAATCTCTGCCAGCCAAAGACCCCAGGCTTATCGCCATCATCGTGGCCAGCGCGCTTTTCATGCAAAATCTGGACAGCGCTGCGGTGATCACCGCGCTGCCCAGCATGGCGCGCGAGATGGGGGTGGAGCCGGCGCGGTTGGGTGTGGCGATCACCAGCTATCTCGTGGCGCTGACAGTGTTCATTCCCATCTCCGGCTGGGTGGCGGATAGGTTTGGTCCCAAGCGGATTTTCATGGTGGCCATTGGGCTCTTCGCCACCGCCTCTGCCGCCTGCGGCCTGTCCAATGGCTTGGGTGAATTGGTGGCGGCGCGCATCACCCAGGGCTTGGCAGGCGCCATGATGGTGCCGGTGGGCCGGCTTTTGCTGCTGCGCGGCCTGCGCAAGGACCAGATGCTGATGGCGATGACCTGGCTGACCATGCCGGGCATGCTGGGGCCGATCTCAGGCCCGGTGCTGGGCGGCGTGCTGACCGACCTTTGGGGCTGGCGCAGCGTGTTTTGGATCAATATTCCGGTGGGCGTGCTGGGGCTTTGCCTGGTGGCCTGGAAGATCCCTGCGGTGAAGGTCGAGCATCCGGGCCCGCCGGATACGCGGGGGCTGCTGCTGGTGGGCATCTCCATGGCCAGCTTCATGTTTGGGCTGGAGACTGTGGGGCGGCATGTGATGCCCTCGGGCCTGCCGGAGGTGGGGTTGGTGCTGGGCGTGCTGGTCGGCGTGGTCGCGGTGCGGCATTGCCTGCGCGCCCGGCTGCCGGCGTTGGATTTTTCGCTGCTGCGGGTGCCCACCTTCCACGCCGCGGCGGCGACTGGGACGATTTTTCGCGTGGGTGCGGGGGCCAGCCCTTTCCTGGTGCCGGTGCTGCTGCAGGTGGGCTTTGGCTGGAGTGCGACCGAATCGGGCGTGGTGAGCTTCGCCACCGCGCTGGGCGCCTTGGCGATGAAGCCATTGGCGCGGCCCATTCTGCGGCGCTGGGGGTTTCGCGGCAGCATCGTCTGGGGCAGCGTCATGGCCGGGGCGTCGCTGGCCGCCTGTGCGCTGTTCACCCCGGCCTGGCCATTGCCGGCGATGTTTGCGCTGCTGGCCCTGGGTGGGCTGTTCCGCAGCCTGCAATTCACCGCGCTGAACACCTTGGCCTTTGCGGATTTGCCGCAATCGCGGTTTTCGGCTGCGACGGGGTTTTACGGCATCACCCAACAAATTGCGCCGGCGCTGGGCGTGGTGCTGGCGACGGCCTCACTGGAATTGAGTGCCGCCATGGCCGGGCGGCCGGTGGCGGCGGCGGATTTCACTGTCGCCTTCATTGTGGCCGGCTTGGTGGTGGTGAGTGCGGCGCCATTCTTTGCCCGCCTGCCCAAGGATGCCGGCGATGAGGTGAGCGGGCATCGGGATCGGTGATGGTCCAGGTTCAGGCTGGGGCTGCACATCTTGGCCATTGCCGGTGCGGCGGGCGGTTCGCTGACGAAAATGCAATGAAGGAACCGCCCCCCCTTGCGCCCCGGCGCTGCCCGGCCTAACCCCCCTCCCCATAGCCGGCTGCGCCGGACAAACCTGGATTATGTGGCACACCCGCTGGTCCCGGATGACGGTTTACTGATATTTTTGCCCAGCTTTCGGTCACGTGGCCGCGGGGCCTGTAGGAGAGAACGCAGATGAGTGAAGTCGCCGACAAGGTGAAGAAGATCGTGGTGGAACATCTCGGCGTCGAAGAGACGAAGGTGACCGAAGCTGCGTCCTTCATTGATGATCTGGGCGCCGACAGCCTCGACACCGTCGAGCTGGTCATGGCCTTCGAGGAAGCCTTCGGTGTGGAAATCCCCGATGACGCGGCCGAGAAGATCACCACCGTCAAGGACGCCATCGATTTCATCGAGAAGCATCAGGCCTAAGCTCTAGGCCGCCGGGTTCCGGGAGTAGCGTTCTGTGTTTGCACAAGGCTTCGCGCCCCGTCGCGTGGTCGTGACCGGCATGGGTATCGTCAGCCCCTTGGGGTTGGGCGTGGCCCATGTGTGGAAGCGGCTGGTGAACGGTGAGAGCGGTTTATCCGCCATCCAATCCTTCGACCTCAAGGACCTGCCGGCCAAAGTGGCCGGCCAGGTGCCCAAAGGCGCGAAAGCCGATGGCAAGCTTGACCTGAACGAATGGATTCCGATCAAGGACCAGAAGAAGATGGACCGCTTCATCCAGCTCGCCGTGGTGGCGGCGGCGGAAGCGGTGGAAGATAGCGGCTGGGTTGCCGATACCGAGGAGGCGCAATGCCGCACCGGTGTCATGATCGGCAGCGGTATTGGCGGGCTGGAAACCATCCAGGAGGCGGCCTCGCTCGTCCAGGCCGGCCGCACCCGTCGGCTCTCGCCATTCTTTATACCCTCCGCCCTGGTCAACCTGGCCTCGGGCCATGTTTCGATCCGCTATGGCTTTAAGGGCCCGAACCATTCGGCGGTGACCGCCTGCGCCACCGGCGTGCATGCCATTGGCGATGCCGCGCGGCTGATCGCCTTGGGTGATGCCGATGTTATGGTGGCCGGCGGCACTGAGGCTGCGGTCTGCGAATTGGGCATTGGCGGCTTCTGCGCGGCACGCGCCCTCTCGGTCGCCTTTAACGACGAACCCACCCGCGCCTCTCGCCCCTGGGATCGGGACCGTGATGGCTTCGTGATGGGCGAAGGCTCCGGCGTAATCGTGCTCGAGGAATATGAGCATGCCAAAGCCCGTGGTGCGACGATTTATGCCGAAGTGGCCGGCTACGGCATGAGCGGCGACGCGCATCACATCACCGCCCCCTCCGACACCGGCGATGGCGCCTTCCGCTCCATGCGCATGGCGCTGCGCGATGCCGGCGTCAGGCCGGACCAAGTACAATACGTCAACGCCCATGGCACCAGCACGCCGATGGGCGATGACCTGGAGCTGGGCGCGGTGGAGCGGCTTTGGGGCGAGGCCGGCAGCAAGCTGGCCATGAGCAGCACCAAATCCTCTGTCGGCCACCTGCTCGGTGCGGCCGGCGCGGTGGAAGCGGTGTTCAGCATCCAGGCGATCCGCGACAATGTCGCCCCGCCGACGCTGAACCTCGAAAACCCCTCACGCGAGAGCATTATTGACCGCGTGGCGTTGCAGGCGCAGCCGCGGCCGATCGAATACGCGCTGTCGAACAGCTTTGGCTTTGGTGGCACCAACGCTTCCGTGGTGTTCCGCCGGGCGCCCTGAGACGGCTTGCGTCATCCCTGGTTTATTGGCCACCATGGGGCCCATAAACCAAGGGAACGCTTCCACAATGATCACACGCCGCGCGCTGGGGCTTGCCGCCCTCGCCAGCCCCGTCATCACCGGCCTGGCCCACGCCCAGGCACAGCGCCTGCGTTGGGCGCATGTTTATGAGGTGAATGAGGCCTATCATACCGAGGCGCTCTGGGCTGCGGCGCAGTTTCGCGAGCGGACGAATGGCAAATACAGTATCGAGGTCTTCGCTGCCTCCGCGCTCGGCAATGAGCCGCAGATCAACCAGGGCCTGACGCTGGGCACCATCGACATGATCTATACCGGCGTGGCCTTCGCCGGGGCCAGCTATCGCGCGCTGTCGATCAGCCATGCGCCTTATGCGCTGCGCGATTATGCGCATTTCCAGGCCTATAGCGGCTCTGATCTGCATCGCGAACTCATCGCCGGCTATGACGCCCAAACCCGCCACCACGCCGTCGCGCTGACTTATTATGGCGACCGCATGGTCACCGCCAATAAGTCGATCATGACGCCCGCCGATATGCGCGGCCTGAAGCTGCGCGTGCCGCAGGCGCCCTCCTTCCTGATGTTCGCCCGCGGCGTGGGCGCCAATGCCACCCCCA
>Ga0214921_10001047_pt1 | contig 48230 bp, 41 predicted proteins | sample LL1505_MetaG_FD_177992 | JGI IMG/M metagenome (GOLD analysis project Ga0214921, IMG submission 177992) | Freshwater microbial communities from Lake Lanier, Atlanta, Georgia, United States - LL-1505 | ecosystem: Environmental > Aquatic > Freshwater > Lake | place: USA: Georgia | collected... | reverse complement strand
TCAGTATTCTGGTCTTCGCCCTTGGATTCGTCGCCGCCCAGTTTTCCGCCAACCTCCGGCTTCCGCCACAGGTTTACGACGCCTTCACTCTCTTTTTCCTCGTAGCCATCGGTCTCAAGGGTGGCGTAGCACTGACCGAAAACTGGTCGACAGCAATGATTCTCCCAATCGTCGTCACCATTGCTCTGGGTGCATTGATTCCTTTTGCTGCTTACGGTGTCCTCGGAGCCATCTCAAACATCGACCGACTCAATCGCGGATCAATCGCAGCACATTACGGATCGACGTCTCTGGTTACCTTCACCGCAGCGTTGTACTTTCTCGATTCCCGAGCTCTCCAATATGAGGGTTACCTCACAAGCCTCCTCGTCGTCTTGGAGATTCCCGGAATCATTGTTGGCATCAGCCTGGCGTTGAGGAGTAAATCGCCGGCGAAGAGCGCTTCGAAATTTAGCAAGGCGGTCCACGAAGTATTCACGGGCAAGACCGTTTTCGTTCTCGTGGGGGCGACGATCATCGGGGCGTTGGCCGGTTCGCGCGGGTACGCCCCAGTTGAACCCTTCTTTTCGGGTTTGCTGCCCGGACTGCTCGCACTATTTCTACTACACCTCGGTCACGTGGCGGGGTCTCACCTCGCCGATTTGCGAAAGGCTGGCTTCGGACTATTCGCGTTCGGAGTTTTCTTTCCGCTGACAGTGGGATTAATCGGCGTCGTCGTGGGCTCGGTAATCGGTCTGACCCCCGGTGGTGCCACCGTTCTTGCAACTCTCGTTGCGAGCGCGTCGTACATCGCCGCTCCCGCCGCGGTATCGATTGCACTTCCCAAAGCCAACCTCTCGTTGGCCATCGCACCCAGCATCGGGGTCACGTTCCCGTTCAACTTGACTGTCGGAATCCCCGTGTACTTCCTCGCGGCCACGTGGCTGAGCAGCGTCGTTTAGCGAAGGTATTCCACAATCGTGCGCGCGTTGCCATCGGCGCTGAGGGTGCCGTCGATACGAATCTCTGGTCTGGTCGGATTCTCGTAAACTGAACCGATTCCCGTCAGGTTGGGAATCGAACCCGAAGCGGCTTTCGCGTAAAGACCCTTGGTGTCCCGAGCGGCGCACACATCGCGGGGTGTGTCCAGCCACACCTCTATGAACTCGCCGTCGGTGAAAAGACTGCGGGCCATTTCGCGGTCGGTTTGGTAAGGGCTCACGGACGCGATAACGACCACCAACCCGGCGTCGACCATGAGCCGGCTGACCTCCGCGAGTCGCCGGACATTTTCAGCCCTGTCGCCTTCTGTGAAACCGAGATCTCGATTGAGACCGTGGCGGACATTGTCACCGTCGAGGATGTAGCTGTGGAACCCGGCGGCGTGGAGTTTCTTTTCCAACTCGTTCGCTAAGGTCGACTTTCCCGAACCGGGAAGACCCGTGATCCAAATAGCACGCGGGGGGTGACCCATTTGCGCAGCTCGTGCGACCTTATCGATATCGAAAAGTTCCGCGCCGACGTTCTGACCGCGGCGAAGTGGGTGCTTGATCATTCCTGCACCGACCGTGGCGCGCGTCATTCGGTCGACAACGATGAAGTTTCCGTGGCTTCGACTCACCTCGTAGTAACTGTCGAGGGCGAGGGGAGTGCTGAGACTGATCTGAACTTCGGCAATGTCGTTAGCCTGAAGTGAGTCTGTCGCTTCTTCGGAACCCGTTTCGACGTTGATGCGGTGCCGAACATCGGTCACCGCCATGTCGGTACGAGTAAAGCCGTTGATGAGGACATAGGAGCGGTTGGTGACTAGAGGCGCACTGTCCAGCCATACAAGATTCGCTTTGAAGCTGTCGGCGGGGGTTGTCGAATCGGTCGCTTTTTCGATGACGTCACCGCGCGATACGTCAACTTCGCTCGAGAACGTCAATGTCACGGCATCTCCGAGCACTGCGGTGTCACGAGAACCGTCGAAGGTCACAATGTCGTCGATGGTGGTCATTGTCCCGCGCGGAAGGATGATGACCTCATCACCGTGAGACAGCATGCCGGAAGTGACAGTTCCCGCGATTCCCCGGAAGTTGTCATCGCGCGACACGATCTGGGCGTTGAACCGTGTGCGGCTCTCGCGAATGTAGCGGTCGGAACGATAGGAATTGATTTCCTCGAGAAGAGTGTTGCCGCTGAACCAGGAAAGCGTATCGGTTCGCGCAGTGACGTTATCGCCGGCGAGAGCACTCAGTGGGACAAACGTCACGTCGTGGTGACCCAGACGCGCGATCACCGGTTCGAGTTCGGAACGAAGCGCTTCGAAAACCTCGACGCTGTAATCGACCGCATCCATTTTGTTGATTACGACGATGATTTTGTGAACACCGACGAGGGAGCAAATAGAGAGGTGTCTAAGGGTCTGCGGGCGAATTCCTCGGTGCGCATCGACGATGACGAGTCCGATTTCTGATCGAGACGCCGCGACGACCATGTTGCGTGTGTACTCCTCGTGTCCGGGTGCGTCGGCGATAATCAGGCGTCGGTCGCTCGTCAGGGTCATTGAACGGTAGGCCACGTCAATCGTGATTCCCTGTTCTCGCTCGGCTTCCAATCCGTCGGTTAGCAGACTGAAATCGATTTCGCCGACGGGAATGAGCGACCCGGATCGTCGTTGTGTTTTTGCTTGGTGCAGCGTGTCAAGCGGAATGGAATCCGTTTCAGCCAGAAGTCGACCGATGAGTGTGCTTTTTCCATCGTCCACGCTCCCGCACGTGACGAGTCGAATGACTGAATCGGCACTCACTAGAAGTACCCTTCCGTCTTCTTCTTCTCCATCGAATCTTCGTTCTCGCCGTCAATCAGCCGACTCGCGCGTTCACTCAGTTGCGTGCCCGTGACCTCTGCAACGACCTCTGAAATTGTCGAGGCGTCCGATTTGACAGCGGCGGTGAGCGGGTAGCACCCGAGCGTACGAAAACGAACCATCATTTCTTCCGGCACCTCGCCTTCATTGAGCGGATAACGTTCGTCATCAACCATGATGAGTTGAGTGCCGCGATGAACGACCGGACGAACCTTCGCAAAGTACAGCGGATTGATTTTGATGTTTTCGCGTTCGATGTAAGTCCAAATGTCCACCTCGGTCCAGTCCGAGATAGGGAACACGCGCATCGTCTGCCCCTCGCCGAGAAGCGGATTGTAGGTTCGCCACAACTCCGGACGTTGCGATCGAGGGTTCCACCGGTGGCCGGGTTCACGGACGCTCATTACGCGTTCCTTCGCGCGACTCTTTTCCTCGTCTCGACGCGAGCCGCCGATGGCGGCATCGAAGCCATACTGGTCCAATGCCTGCTTCAGCGAATCGGTGTTCATGACGCGAATGTATTCAGATATTCCGTTACTGAAGGGAGTGACGCCGGCGTCGATGCCGTCCTGGTTGATGTGGGCAATGAGGTTCAGTCCTAGTTCCTCGACTACCTCGTCACGAAAACTAATCATCTCTTTGAAGTTCCAGGTCGAATCGACATGGAGTAGTGGAAAGGGAATCTTTCCAGGGTGGAAGGCCTTGCGAGCAAGGTGCAGAATGACGGTCGAATCTTTTCCGATGGAATACAACAGAACAGGATTCGAGAACGCGGCCGCCGTCTCGCGAAGAATCTCGATGGCTTCATTCTCTAACGCAGAGACGATATGCGAACTACTTTTCACCCTTCAGAGCCTACCGTTTCTAACCAACGAGCCCTCTCGGTGGCTCGCTCTACTGCAGAGCGTGGCCAGCCGAGCCGAGTTGCTTTGCGTAATCGACAACTCGTGCCGCCATCGCCGTTTCGGCCAGCTTGCCCCACGAACGCGGGTCATAGACCTTCTTGTTTCCGACCTCGCCGTCGACCTTGAGAACACCGTCGTAGTTTCTGAACATCGTGTCGGCGACCGATCGAGTGAACGCGTACTGAGTGTCGGTGTCGAGGTTCATTTTGACGACTCCGTTACGGACGGCCTCGAAGATCTCGTCTTCGGTCGAACCAGAACCACCGTGAAAGACGAGGTCCAGCGGTTTTTCCTCTGTGCCGTACTTTTTCGCCAGACCGTCTTGGATGTCAGCCAAGATCTCGGGGCGCAGTTTCACGTTTCCAGGCTTGTACACGCCGTGCACGTTTCCGAAGGTGAGCGCAGCCATGTAACGGCCGTTTTCACCGAAACCCAGCGCTTCGACAGTCGCGATGGCGTCATCGAGGGTCGTGTACAGGCTTTCGTTGATGTCGTGGCTGACGCCGTCTTCTTCGCCGCCGACGACTCCGATTTCGACCTCGAGGATGGCATTGATGTTCTTGGTCTTTTTCAGGATTGCTTGGGCGATCTCGAGGTTTTCGGCGAGAGGGACGGCTGAACCGTCCCACATGTGCGACTGGAAAATGGGATTACGCCCGGCCTTGACTTCTTCTTCGCTCGCTTCGATAAGCGGGTACACGAAACCGTCGAGAGCGTCTTTGGGGCAGTGGTCGGTGTGAATCGCAACAGTGATCGGATACGACTTGGCTACCTCGTGAACGAACCTCGCCATCGCGAGAGCACCCGTGGCGCGTGCCTTGACCGTGTGACCGGCAAAGAAGTCAGCACCGCCCGTCGTGACCTGAAGAATTCCGTCGGAACCTGCCTCGGTGAGTCCCTGCAACACGGCGTTGATTGTCGACGATGACGACACATTAATCGCGGGGAATGCAAAAACGTTCTTCTTTGCGGTGTCCAGCATCTCGGCATAGTGGTCCGGTGTTGCGACGGGCATGGGTCTCCTTGGAAAGTTGGGCAAGCGCGCGCGTTCATTCTACTGTCGGGGGCATATGGATAGTCTGGAGTCACACCGAACGACCCGCGACGACGTCGCAATGCACGTGACACAAGGGATTTTCATGACAAACCAATTTGCCCACCCGGATCGAAACCTGGCGCTTGAACTGGTGCGTTCGACCGAAGCGGCCGCGATTCGTGCCCACCCGTTCATCGGTCGCGGCGACAAGAACGCCGCCGACGGTGCGGCGGTCGATGCAATGCGCAAGTTCCTCGGCACGGTGAATTTCCAAGGAACCATCGTCATCGGTGAGGGCGAGAAGGACAACGCCCCAATGCTGTTCAACGGCGAGGTTGTGGGAAACGGTTCTGGGCCGGAGTGTGACATCGCAGTTGACCCCATCGACGGAACGAGCCTGACGGCAGCGGGTCGCGGTCACGCGATTTCGATGCTTGCCGTGTCGGATCGCGGTTCGATGCTCGATGCGTCGAGCGTGTTTTATATGGAAAAGCTCGTCTCGAACGAGGACGGTCACGGTGTCATCGACTTGTCACAATCATTGACGGACAACATTAAGGCCCTCGCGAAGGCCAAGAAAAAGCCCGTGAATGACATCAAGGTCGCGATTCTCGATCGGCCGCGTCACGCCGAGGCGATTGACGAGATTCGCACGGCTGGCGCACACACGAGGTTGATTCTCGACGGCGACGTCGCCGCCGGCATTAATGCGGCTCGCGCGGACAACCGGATCGACATGTGTTACGGCGTCGGCGGAAGCCCTGAGGGCGTCGCCGTGACCTGTGCGATCAAGGCGCTCGGCGGGTTCATTCAGGGTCGCCTGCAGTGGGGCACGGACGAGGAGCGCGAACGAGGGCTCGCCGCTGGTCTCAAATTTGACCATGTCTATTCCGCCGACGAACTCGTCGCGAGTGACAACACGTTCTTTGTCGCAACGGGCGTCACGGACGGCGAATTGGTCAGAGGCGTCCGTCCAGAGGGCAAATGGCTGCGAACCGAGAGTGTCATTTTTCGTTCGCGATCGGGTACCGTCCGCCGCGTGAACTCGGACTATCTCGCCGAGCGCTGGCTCGACTAATTCGCGACGAGTTCTGTTTCGACAGTGTTGTTTCGTGACAAAATCACCGCAGACCAGCCGGCTGCGAGCCCAGAGAGCGCGAGGCCTGCCAACGCGATGTCCCACGACCCGGTTATCGCGCGTGATATCCCCATGAGCGGGGGAACGGTCGCCGCGACCGAATAGGCAAAGAACTGAGTGAACGCGCTCAGTTGAAGTGACGCCGAGGTGGATTCGGTGCGCAGATTGATCAACACGAGTGACAGAGGGAACAACAAAGGACCCACGCCGAACAGCACGACCCACAGGTAGGGCGCGACGGTCGGCGCGACCAACATCGCCCCAAACCCAGCGAAGATCAGCATCCCACCGAGCGCGGTGAGCCAGCCAACGTTTCTGATGCGCGCCGCGATGAGGGGCATCGCAAGTGCCATTGGCGTCCCCGCGATAGAAAAAGTCGAGAGCATCAATCCGCCTTCGATCTCGGTCATCCCGACGACGTCTTTCGCGATGTCGGGCAACCACGCGAACATTCCATAACCCGCGATACTCGACACCGCGAAAGCGACGGCGATTGCCCATGCGGTGGGGGATTTCGCGAGAGCGAGTTTGGGGCCGCCAACCGAACCGAGCGGATCACCCGAATTGCGCCCAGACCGAATTTCAACGAACCACGGGATCAACGTTATCGCGGCAAACATTGCCCAAATCGCCATGGTGAATTGCCACGACATCGACTCGCTGAGCGGAACCGCGATGAGCGGTGGGACGACGGAACCGAGCGAGACGAACGTGATGTAGGCAGCTGACATCTGCCCGATGTGCTGGGGGAAATACTTTTTGATAGTCGGGGGCAGCGATACGTTGCCCATCCCTGAACCGATCAGGGCAATGGCCGAGCCGAGCGCGAGTACAGTCCAGTCCGTGGCGAGAGCGCGAACGGTGTGTCCGATCGCGATGAACGCGACCAGCGAGACGAGATTCCACTCGAGCCCTATTCGCCTGGTGAGCCGCGGTGTCAGTAGCCCACCAATCACAAACCCAATCGGTGCGAGAGACCCAAGAACAGCGCGGGCATCGATTCCGAGGGGAACATCGTGGTTGATGATGTCGTAAATGGGCGATAGCCCCGAGACGGCAGATCGGGTGTTGGCAGCGATGAGGATGACACCAATCACCGCGACGACACTGTCGCGGAGCGCGGCCTTATTTCGAGTCTGCTTCTCCATCTGTGTCCATTGTGGTCTGCTCAGCGGGAACAACTAAATCGAGGTCAAGGACCTCTTTCGCCGACCGCGGGATGGCGCTCGCCTTGGCAATCTTGCCGTCAGCCAATTCACGGGGTGCCTTATCGATTGTGGTGAGGGTAGGGAAAGCCGCATCGGTAACGCCGGGAATTGCGACGGCGGCACCGATGAGACTGTTTTCGAATCGACTGGCAAAGGTGTTGTAATTGTTGACGGTTGCGCCAAGGCTCTTTGCGAACGTATTGACGTCGTCCGCGGTTTTGCCCAGCGTGTCGATAAGCGCTCGCGTCTTGTTGATCACCTCGTGGATTTGGTTTGTCTGGTCGTGTTGACGCCACAAGAACGCAACTGATTTGAGGGTCGTGAACAGGCTGATGGGCGTTGCAATGGCGACGTTGCCTTTCAAGGCGGTGTCATAAATGGACGGATCCACTTGCAAGGCTTCGGCCAATGCGGCTTCGGTGGGCATGAACAGAATGACGTAGTCGGCGCTGAGGTCGTAGCGCTGCCAGTACTTCTTGTCCGCGAGTTCCTTCGCCTTCAGCGCGACGTCTTTCGAATGCTGTTTGAGCAACGCGGCCCGTTGTTTAGGGTCCGTTTCTTCGGAGGCACGCAAATAATTGGTCAACGTGACTTTCGCGTCGATGATGATTTGGCCGCCGTCCGGAAGTTTCACAATCGCGTCGGGGCGCGAACCCTTCTCGTCGTCGGTTCCGGCGATCTGGTCCTGGGTGATGAAGTCAATCCCCTTGACCATTCCGGCTGCTTCGAGCAAGCGCTCGAGTTGGGTTTCCCCCCAGTGCCCGCGAATGTTCGGGTCGGACAGCGCGGATTTGAGTCCTTGAGTGACAGTGCGAAGTGCTTCGCCGTCTGTTCGAGCCTGCTTGAGTTGGTCATCAATTGAGCGGAACTGGGTTTTTCGCTCATTTTCCATCTCGCGAACACGGCCTTCTACCTGGTTCAACAGCGTGTGCACCGGAGCCAAGCGCTCGAGGACTTTACTCTCCTCGCTCGCGCGGAGGCGTTCGGCTTCGCGAAGCGCGTCAACCTGAGATTTGAGATCGTCGATCTGTGACAGCAACGACGTATTCGTTGCTGTGAGCCCCGCGACGGTAACAGCGTCACCCGCCGACGACGCCATGACGAATCGCCCGACAAGGATTCCAATGACCGCGCCGACGACGAGTCCGATTGCAAGATAGATGAGCATGTCCATGTTCCCAGTGTGACAGTGAGCACCCCTGAGTTACCGTATTCCGCACCCAGAGTGCCACTTTTGCGCCTATGACTGGTGAAACCTGCCAATATGTCCTAACATAGGTAGAAGACGAGATTCCCGGCCGCTAAACACTGAAAGTTATGACTCATGACAACCTCATTTGACGTCATCACTATCGGTCGCGTCGGTATCGATATCTACCCGTTGCAAATCGGCGTTGGATTAGAGGACGTCACGTCGTTCGGCAAGTTTCTCGGCGGAAGCGCGACCAACGTTGCTGTCGCTGCAGCCAAACACGGGCTCAACTCGGCCGTTATTACGCGCACCGGAAACGACCCGTTCGGAAAGTTCGTCCACAACGAACTTGTTCGGCTTGGCGTCAGTGACAAATTTGTTTCGGGAGTCGACGGATTGAACACTCCGGTCGTGTTCTGCGAAATCTATCCACCTGACGACTTCCCTCTCTACTTTTATCGCGAGCCGAAAGCACCTGATCTTGAGATCAAGGCGTCGGAGTTAGACCTCGACGCCATTCGTGACGCAACCATTTATTGGTCGACCCTGACGGGGCTCAGCGAAGAACCGTCGCGCGAGGCACACCACGCTGCGTGGGATGCTCGCGGGCGACAGCCGCTCACAATCCTCGACCTCGACTACCGCGAGATGTTCTGGGATTCCCCCGAACTCGCAACCGTCGAAGCGGAATCCGCGCTGTCCAAAGTCACCGTTGCCGTGGGTAACAAAGAAGAGTGCCAAGTTGCCGTGGGAGAAACCGAGCCGCACCGAGCAGCCGACGCCCTACTCGAACGAGGAATCGAACTCGCCATCGTCAAGCAGGGCCCCAAGGGGGTTCTCGCCAAGACGCGTGCCGGTGCCGTGGAAGTGCCCCCGTACTTCGTCGAGGTCATCAACGGGCTTGGAGCGGGGGACTCCTTCGGAGGAGCGCTGTGTTACGGGCTCATTCAAGGCTGGGAACTGGCTGATGTACTTCGTTTCGCTAACGTGGCGGGTGCAATCGTGGCGTCGCGCCTCGAATGTTCAACGGCGATGCCAACCACCGACGAAGTGCTCGCCATCATGAAGGAGATCTCGTAATGGTAAAACTCGACTTTGACGCGCTGCGCGACGTACGCGCGACGAACCCCGGCCGACTCGCCGAGGTGTACGCGAACCGTCAGCGCCGCGAACTTCTCACCGGCGACGGCCGCCTCATGATTGTCGCAGCCGACCACCCGGCTCGTGGGGCGCTCGCCGTTGGGTCGAACCCGACAGCGATGTCGGACCGCTACGAACTCTTGACCAACCTCGCCATCGCTTTAGACCGTCCCGGTGTCGACGGCGTGCTCGGGACCCCCGACATCATTGACGACCTGGCACTTCTCGGACTCCTCGACAACAAAATCGTCGTCGGATCGATGAACCGAGGGGGTTTACGCGGTTCGTCGTTCGAAATGGACGACCGCTACACGGCCTACGACATGCCGGCCATCCAGCGCGACGGTTTGGACTTCGCCAAGAACCTCGTGCGCATCAACCTCAAGGACGAGGCGACGGTCGACACTCTCGAATCGACGGCGTTCGCTGTGAGTGAGGCGGCCGAGCTCGAAATCCCCATCATGCTCGAACCGTTCATGAGCGAATGGGTCGGCGGGTCGATCACCAACAATCTGTCGACTGACCAGGTAATTCTGTCGGTCGCGATCGCGGCAGGCCTCGGAAACTCGAGCGCCTATTCGTGGCTCAAACTGCCTGTTGTCCCCGACATGGAACGTGTCATGGCATCGACGACACTTCCGACACTTCTCCTCGGCGGCGACCCGGGGGACAACGAAGCCGAACTCATCGAACAGTGGGCCCACGCCCTTTCACTTCCCGGCGTTCGAGGACTCGTTGTCGGTCGCTCGATGCTGTACCCAGCGAGCGGAGACGTAGCCAAAGCCGTTGACACCGCTGCGCAACTTGTTCACGGTTCGTAGACTTTAGAAAAAGGAATAAACATGACCAACAACACCGTCCCCCACTGGATCAACGGCGCACGCGACCACGGAACAACCGATCGCACGGCCCCCGTCTACGACCCGGCCCTCGGCAAGGAAACCAAACGCGTTGTCCTCGCCAACCAGGCCGACATCGAGAAAGCGATCGCGAGCGCTCACGCGGCGTATCCCGAATGGCGTGACACATCGATTGCTCGCCGCCAAGCAATCCTCTTCAACTTCCGCGAACTTCTTAACTCCAAGAAGGGCGAACTTGCCGAGATTCTCACCGCAGAGCACGGCAAGGTCCTCTCGGATGCTCTCGGCGAAATTTCGCGTGGTCAAGAGGTTGTTGAGTTCGCGTGTGGTGTTCCCCACCTCGTCAAAGGTTCCTACACCGAAAACGCGTCGACCGGCGTCGATGTGTATTCGATTCGTCAGCCCCTCGGCGTCGTCGGCGTAATCTCGCCCTTCAACTTCCCCGCGATGGTTCCAATGTGGTTTTTCCCCATCGCCATCGCCGCGGGAAACACCGTGGTCCTCAAGCCCTCCGAAAAAGACCCGTCGGCTGCGATTTGGCTCGGCGAACTCTGGAAGGAAGCCGGTCTTCCCGATGGTGTCTTCACGGTTCTCAATGGCGACAAGGAATCGGTTGACGGACTGTTGACCGACCCTCGAGTTCACGCAATCTCTTTCGTCGGTTCGACGCCCATCGCTCAGTACGTCTACGAAACCGGCGCAAAGCACGGCAAACGCGTCCAAGCACTCGGTGGCGCGAAGAACCACATGCTTGTCCTGCCCGATGCTGATCTCGATCTTGTGGCCGATTCGGCAATCAACGCGGGATTTGGCTCGGCTGGAGAGCGGTGTATGGCGATCTCGGTCGTCGTTGCCGTTGAGCCCGTTGCCGACTCACTCATCGAGAAAATCACCGAGCGCATGCGCTCGCTGGTCATCGGTGACGGTCGTCGATCATGCGACATGGGTCCTCTCGTCACGGAACAGCACCGCGACAAGGTCGCGTCGTACATTGACATTGCGATTGCGGACGGAGCCGACGTCGTCGTCGACGGCCGCGGTATCGAGGTCGACGGTGACCCCAACGGTTTCTGGCTCGGACCCACGCTCATTGACAAGGTACCGACCACCTCGAAGGTGTACACCGAAGAAATTTTTGGTCCAGTGTTATCGATTGTTCGCGTCAAGACCTACGACGAGGGCGTGGCTCTCATCAACGCCGGAGCTTTCGGAAACGGAACCGCGATATTCACAAACGACGGTGGAGCAGCGCGTCGATTCCAGAACGAGATTCAGGTCGGCATGATCGGGATCAATGTCCCCATCCCCGTCCCCGTCGCTTACTACTCGTTCGGTGGCTGGAAATCGTCACTCTTCGGCGACTCGAAGGCTCACGGAATGTATGGTTTCAATTTCTTCACCCAAGAGAAGACCATGACATCTCGTTGGCTCGACCCGAGCCACGGTGGAATCAACCTGGGCTTCCCCCAGAACTAGCAAAATCGAACCCCGGTGCGCTCGGGTGACGGTTACATCGCAGCGCGAGCGATTGCAGTAAGTGTTGTGATGTCGTCCCTCACGCCGTCGAGGTTGGCGCGAACTGGAGTCCCGTTGTTCACGGAATCGGCGAAGGCGACCAATTGACGAAGAAAACCGGTTTCGTTTATTTCTGTGTAGGTCGTGTCTTGTCGTTCTTGCCCATCGTGACGTTGAACTAACAATCGGCTTCGTTCCTCCAAAACATAGGGCTTGGCAAGGTGATACTCAACTCGCCCGTTCGAGGCCAGAACCTTGACCTCTTCGTTGTATTCCGGGTATTCAGGGAGCCAGTTCCAGCTGATGATGAACCGAACGTCTTTCGATGTTCCGATCGCGAGAAGTGATGACGGTTCGCTTCCGCAAAGTTGGGGAAAAACTTCGGCTGTCCATTCCGTGGGGAGTTCGAGGCCTAAACCGCGTAAAAGGCTTGTTTCATGAATAACGGATCCGTGAATGATGTTTCGGAAGTAAGCGCCAAATTCAGGTGTCGCCCCAGGAAGCACGAGGTCAGTTTGTTCGATCTCGTAATTGTTAGCGCGGTCGATTTCGGCACGGTCCGCATCGTTCACGGGAGGTTTCATGCGGAGGTGCTGAATTTGGGGTGCGTCGGCCGGATGAGAAACCGTGACTCGCACTAGGCGGATGCCCGTCAATTCCGCGATCGCGTTCGCTGCGCGTTGTGTCAACGGATCGTACATTTTCATATAGCCGATTTGCAGTACTTTTCCGCTGTCCCGATGAGCCTGTTCAATTCGGTCGACTTCGGCGAGATTCAGGGCCAAAGGTTTTTCGGCCAAGACGTGCTTTCCCGCTTCCAGTGCCGAGATGGTTAATTCTGTGTGGCTACCTGGGGTAGCAATCAGCACTGCGTCTATCCGCGAATCGCTGAACACCTCGGTCGGGTTGGTGACTCCGCGAACTCCGTATCGAGCGGCGACGTCATTTGCCCGCGACGGAGACAGGTCACACACGGTGTCGAGGATGAAACCCGCCCTCAACAGCGAGGGAATGTGAATTGACTGCGCGATTATTCCAGCGCCCAAGATTGCTATGCGAATGGGGTTATCTCGAGTCATCATCGTCTCATTTCTGTGGTGGAGTTTAAGGCGCGCAGCGCCGCGAGCGCGTCGTCGATTGTCGCCGCATTGGGGTCGCCCCCGAGAGCAAAGGCTTCGGCTTGTTCGCGCAGTGCCATCATCAACACGTCGTCGCCACCGTCCCCAGAGATGATGTCAATTCGCTCGTGATCGAGCTCTCCCATGACTTCGATTCCAACGAAATCCTTATCAGGATAAAACCGCCCGAGGGTGGCGAGTCCAATGGTCTCTGCCGATAAACGCATCGTGAAAACGCCGGCATCCTGATCGACGACCCCGCTGTCCTGGCTCATGAGATCGTTCGAACTGATCGACAACACGTCGTTCCCACTAATCCAACGAATCATGTCGACTTCGTGAACCCCCATGTCAATGAGAATTCCGCCGGATGTGTTTCGGAACCCGGGCGCGGGTGGGCGGTGATCCCATTGACTCGCATGGATAACGAGAAGGCGACCGAACGTTCCTGCATCGATTCGAGCTTTCAGATTTCGAAGCGACGGGACAAACCTCCGCCAGTACCCGATCTGGAGTCTTGAGTGAGCATCGCTGACTAGGCGCTGGATTTCTGATGCCTCGGCGACGGACAATCCAGCGGGCTTTTCGCACAAAATGGGTAATCCGGACGGCGCGAGTTGCCGCACTGCGTTGACGTGAAATGCGCTGGGAGTGGCAACAAGGAAACCGTCGACATCGCCCGCGACGAGCTCTTCCAAGGATGAATGTGTCGTCAATCCTTGAGCTGAGAGTGACGCAGCTACCTCGGCGCGAGGTTCCACGACTGCCGTGACCGCGACCGTTGTCGACGTCGATAATGCGGCCAAATGGGTTTGCCCCATTCGACCAGCTCCGACCAGCCCGAGCCTAAACACCTCCCTAGACACCTAACGCGTGGAGGTATTCTCGATTTATTCGCTGGTCGTCGATGGCCTGGGCGAAACGTTCGACGGTGGTGGGGAAAATGTCTTGTTCAACCACGAGCCAGCCTTGGAAGTCGCTCGCGATGAGCATCCTGACGAAACCGGCAACGTCAAAGTCGCCCTCACCGAGTCGAGGGAACGCTTCGTTTGCCCAAATTGCGGAGGAAGGTTGAGACAAACGGACGATCTCGTCGAACACGCTTGTCGTGACATCCTTCAGGTGAACATGATTCACGCGTGGAGTCCACTTACGGAAAAAGTCCAGCGGGTCACCACCACCCAGTAACTGGTGCCCAGTTTCAATACACACATCGATGTCGGTCAACTCCAACACCTTCTCTATCTCGGTGGTTGATTCAATAAAGGATCCCGTTTCACAGTGCAGAGTGGGCTCGTACCCTCTATCCCGACATCGCTCTAACACGCGGTTCATCCCTAGTGTGAACTTCTCCCATTGTTCGTTCGTCAATCCCGATTCGGGGTTGCGTGCTCCGGAGCCGGGCGCCGAATGTCTCGCATCACTTCCCGCATCGGCGATCGTTGGCCGTGGGGCGGGGGAGTCGGTGAACGGGGCAACGGCATCAAAGGTGTCCAACATCGCGTCAAGCTCGGGCATCAACGACGTGACGCGCTCGGCGTCGTGAAACGTGAATTCAATGTAAGCGCCAGCGAGGCCTAGTCCTCGTTCGGCTAAACGCCGTCCGAGATCTGCACCGGTTCCTAAATAGCCGACAGGCCCCAAATCGATCCCGTCGTAGCCGCCAGAAGCAACGGCGTCGAGCAGCTCGAGACCATCCGGAACGTTGGGGTCTATCCCCACCGTGACTTCAAACGCACCATAACTGACAGGGGCGTTGGCAACATAGATTCCGTTTTCCTTGGACACTATTCCTTCTAACTTTGCCTGGAGGGTCGAGAGCCTGGCTTACGCTCGAGTTCGGTTGCCAGGTTTGACATTTCATCCGCACCGGCCATAAGTTTGGTCATTTTCTCGATGGTGAGATCGCTCTTGTCGAAATACCCAATACTTGCCCCAAGTTTGAGGAGAAGGAATTTATCTCCGACCGGATACGCGTGGTTGGGATTGTGAGTGATGAAGACGACGCCGAGTCCACTGTCGCGCGCTTTGGCGATGTATTTGAGAACTACTCTCGCCTGCTTGACTCCAAGAGCTGACGTTGGTTCGTCCAAGATGATCGCCTTTGCGCCAAAATAAACGGCCCTCGCTATTGCCACGGCCTGTCGTTCACCTCCGGAGAGAGTCCCGATCGGTTGCTCCACGTCTCGGAGCGCAATTCCCATTTCGGCCAGCTGTTGCTTGGTGATGGTGCGCATCGCCCTTGCGTCCAGGCGCTTGAAGATTCCAGTGCCCTTGCGAAGTTCGGAGCCGAGGAAAAAGTTCCGCCACACCGGCATGAGCGGCACCACTGCGAGGTCCTGATAGACGGTAGCAATTCCTTTATCGAGGGCATCGCGCGGGGAGGAGAGTATCGTCTCGACTCCGTTCACGTTCATGGTTCCTTCGCTTGGAGCATGAACTCCCGACAGAATCTTGATCAGTGTTGATTTTCCCGCACCGTTGTCCCCAAGTATGCACAACACCTCACCCGCAATCACTTCTGCGGAAATGCCGCGGATTGCCAAAACGGTCCCGTAGGACTTCCCGACGTTTTTTACGGAAAGAATTTCGGTCATGATCGATCTCCCGCGCGTCGACGAACATAAAGATTGACGAGGACTGCGAGCAACAAAAGCACTCCGAGGAAGAACTTCAACCAATTGTTATCCCATTGGGCGAAGACAATCCCTTGTAGGGTCATGCCATAAATCAGGGCGCCGACGGCGGCGCCAATTGCGGAACCGTAACCACCGGTCAAAAGACAACCGCCGACGACCGCGCAAATCACGTAACTAAATTCTTGGCCTAATCCGGTTGTTGCTTGAACGGTAGATACTCCAAAAAGTTGCAACATGCCGACCAGCCACCCGGCGGCCGACGTTGCCATGAAAAGTCCCATTCGAACCTTGACGACCGGTATGCCGACCTGACGAGCGCTCGTGAAAGCTCCGCCGACGCCAAAAATCCAGTTGCCGGTTCGCGTCCGGAGTAACACCCAGGACGCGACGACAGTGATTGCGAGCCACCACACAATCGAAATCTTGATGTCCATACCGCCGAAATTGAGCGTTGAACCGAAAATTGCTTTGGCAGATTCGTAGCCGACGACGTCGGACATCCCCTGGATGGCAACGGTACCGGTCAACAACTTCGTGATGGCGAGGTTTGCTCCTTGCAGAATGAACAATGCCGCGAGGGTCACGATGAACGATGGCACACCGGTTTTCATGGAGATGTACGCATTTGCGGCCCCGATGGACAATGCAAAAATGAGGGCAAGGATGATGGAGACCCAAATATTGGTTCCATACTCTGTCGTCATTATGCCGACAATTAGCCCGGTTGTTCCTGTCATTGCACCGACGGACAGGTCAAACTCTCCGCCGATCATCAAGAGTGCGCCAGCGACCGCCAGCACGCCAAAAAGTGAGGAGGAATACAACCACGTCGAGACACCGGCGGTGGACAAGAACGCCGTTGTGGTGCTCGAAAAATACGTGAATATAAGGAGCGCGGCAACAGCTGCGCCCACCTCCGGTCGTCGCAAGATTCGCGCGAACCGACCCGACATGATTTGTCGGTCATCTTTTTGGGTGCTGACGGTCGTCATGGTTTAGCGGGTTCCGTTCTTGGCGAACTCTGCTACCGAGGCAACGTTATCAATCGTCACGTAACCTGGGCCCGAATAAATCGGTTCTCCACCGCCAACTTCGTTTCCGTTGATCTTGTGAAGGTAGAGGAAGTTCACGGCGAGGTATCCCATGAGGTACGGCTGTGCATCAACAGCAAACAGAATCTTTCCGGATTCGATGAGCTTGGTGACGTCTTCCGACAGGTCGAACGTCGCGAGCATTGCGCTGCTTCCCGCTTCGTCCAATGCGGCCGATGCCGAAACGGCCATCGGGGGGCCGAGGGTGACGACGGCGTCTATGGTTGGGTCGGCAAGCAACTTAGCCTTCACAGTGTTCTGCGCGTCGGCGAGGTTGTTGATGTCAACCTGTACATTCTCCACCGCACCACCGAGCGTGTCCAGAATTCCGCGACAGCGGTCTTCGAGTCCGACATTTCCCGCTTCGTGGATTACGCAGATGACGTTCTTCGCGCCAGCGGCGGCGAGCTTTTCGCCAGCGCCTTGACCCGCGATGTATTCGCTCTGCCCAATGTGAGTCAGCAGACCGAATTCCTTGAATCGTTCCAGGCCAGAGTCAACCGAGATAACCGGAATTCCGGCGGCGATGGCTTTGGTGATGGAGTCTTTGAGCCCATCAGGGTTGGCCATCGAGACGACAATTCCGTCGACACCTTCGGCGACGGCAGAGTCAATCAGTGAGCTTTGCTTTACGGGGTCTGGATCCGATTGGTAGGTGACGTTGATGCCGAGGTCCTCTGCTGCGCGGATTTCGCCGCTCTTGACGACATCCCAGTAGGTGTCGCCAGGAGCACCGTGGGTGATGAAGGCAATGTTCACATCGGCGGTAGCACCGGTGTCCGTGTCCGTGGGCGTTGCCGTTGGGCTACAACCGCTCAGGACGAGTGGGATTGCGGCAAGTGCCGCTACCCAGGCGAGTCGTTTTTTCATCGTGAAATGCTCCTTTACATTTTGTGAATTAACAGTGTGCGCGAATCGTAACCTTAACCTTTTCAGCACGCGGCTGTGGTGGTGGGGGCGTTGATGCACTTGCTCGGAATATACACCTGAAACGTTTCATTTGGTAGTTGTTTGACGGATTTTTTTCACTGGGTAGCGAAGTGTCGGTCTCACGTCACACTCTGACCGACTTTTGTGGTCACAGAGTTGCGCGGACTCGACTCCGTTGTTGACTCGCGAATTACGAGCGATGGCTGGAAAACCAACTGCTGCGGATGCGAATCAGGACCGTTGTCCGATTCCTCGATGAGCAGTTTCACGGCGTGCTTCCCGATGTCTGCTGAAGGCTGTCTTACCGAACTGAGAGGAACTATTGCCATTTCGGCAAAAGAGATGTCGTCATATCCGATGAGGGCTAGATCCCCTGGAATCGAAAGATTCGGCGACACCACAATTGCTTGCATAACTCCGATCGCGAGCAAGTCGTTGGCAGCAAAAACGGCATCGGGCCTCTCGTGAGCAGGTCGCGCGATTATCTCTTCCCCAATTCGACGACCTTCTAGGACCGTCAGATTGTCTGTCTCGAGAACTTCGAGCGACACGTTGTCATGACGTTTGACGGCCTTGAGGGCTCCTTTGAGGCGCTCGCCGATCGGAAGGTCGCTGAGCGGCCCGCCTGCAAAAGCGATCCGACGCCGGCCGGTCTCGATGAGATGGGTCACGGCCATCGCGCCACCAGCGACATCATCGACGGAAACCGAACTAATCGACTTGTCCCTGGATTTTTGGTCAACCACGACTATCGTGTTCCCACGGTTTTTCATTTCTTTCAGAATGTCAAGCTCGTTTCCGACCGGGGTAACGAGTACTCCGAGAACTCGCTGTTCTTCGAAGAGCCCGAGAATGAATCTTTCTCGCTCGCTGTCGGAGTCCGAATCGGCGATAAGGATTCCTAGTTGATTCTCCGTGGCCGCATCTTCTGCTCCGCGTGTCAGTTCGGCAAAAAAGGGATTCCGGATGTCCTGAACGATGACGCCGATTCCTCGACTTCGACCGGCACGCAATTGGCGCGCAGCATCGTTGCGAACATACCCGAGGCGCTGAATTGCGTCTTTGACCTTTTTCACATTTTCCGGAGCCACGTTTTGAGGGTTGTTAAGCACGTTAGAGACGGTGCCCAGTGAAACGCCCGCTTCGCGCGCGACTTCCTTCACACTGACCGCCATGATGAAGACCCCCTTTGATTTGTTAGCAGTGTACGTAACCTACGCCTACGGAACAGAGAAGGACCTGCCTTGATGCCTAGGACTGCGACAGCGGACTTACGGTTCCGCCATCGATTTCGCGGCGGAACGCGAGAAGCAGGTCGTTAAGCGACTGGGGTCCGAGGCCCAAGACTGATTTGGTGTGTTCGTTTGCGAGGCTCGAATCCACGGGGACTGGCCCCGGAAACAGTTCTGCCGCGGGTGGCTCACCTTCGGTAATAAGGTTGCGCGGTAATTCGAACACGTCACAGGCTGCGTAAGCGAGTTCCATGCGCGTGACTGCGGTGTCCCCGACGAGGTGGAGCGTCCCTGTTGCGTCCCGCGCGATGATTCGGGCAATTTGCGCGCCAGCTTCGGAGGCAAGCGAGGGAGTCGTAATCTGGTTGACATTGGGGCCGCCCCAGACCTCAAACTCGATCCCGGCGCGAAGCGACCGCACGAGAGTGTCGACGTAAAACCCGAAGCCGACATCCTGCAACCGCGGTGCTTCGGCGATTCGATGACGTCCCATCACTCCGGCCACTCGAGCGACGACCCCTCGGCCTTCGAGTGAACTGTGAACGGCTTGCTCGGCGAGGCCTTTGAGGTATCCGTAATAGTTGATGGCGTTGCCATGATTGGATTCGAGTTCACGATGTCCCGTGCCGTCCATCACCCAGTCGGTCGAAATGAAGATGAACTTCTGCCCGTTGGCGTCGGCGATGCGGGCGATCCGTTCGGTCAGTGCAACGTAATTGTCGTACGCGGCCGCCCGGTCGTTGAGCAAACGCCGGAAGTCGTCCGCGATTGCGCAGTGAACGACCGCGTCTACGTCGTCGAGAGAGTGTGAAATTGATTCGTCAGAGGAATAGTCAACGTCGACCAGAGGCCACGATGCGGAATAGGCGGACCGGTTTCGGGTGAGCCCGACGACTGAGTGCCCCAGGAGCATCAGAGATTCGGCAATGTTGCTGCCGACGAATCCAGTCGAGCCAGTTATCGCGATGCGTGCCATTCGGTCTCCCTCGGATAAGCGCGTATCTCTATTGTAGATTTGTCCTAACAAAAGAGAGGAACGCTGTGAGCGATCTCAATATCGGACTCATCGGTTCGGGCCGAATCGGCCAAGTACACGCGGGAAGTATCGCCGACACCAAGGGCGCAAACCTTGCATGGATTTGCGACCCTTTCATCGAGGGCGCGACGGCACTTGCCGCGGAATTCGGCGGGAAGGTCACGGCGGAACCAGAAGACGTATTCGCCTCGGGTGAGGTCGACGTCATCGTCGTCGCATCGCCGACGCCCACACACCTTGACATGATTGACCGCGCTATTGACACCGGAATCCACGTCCTGTGCGAAAAGCCCATCGATCTCGACATCGCCAAGGTTGAAAAGCTTCGCGACAAGGCGAACGCTGCGAACGTGCACATCGCAATCGGGTTCAATCGTCGTTTCGACCCGCAGTTTGAATCGATCCAGAAGCGAGTCGCTGCTGGCGAAGCGGGCAAGTTAGAACAGCTCGTTATCTTGTCGCGTGATCCCGGGCCGGCTCCGCGTGCGTACATTGCGGTTTCGGGCGGCATCTTCCGCGACATGACCATCCACGACTTTGATATGGCGCGTTACTTTGTGCCCGACATCGTCGATGTTTATGCGGCCGGTACGAACGTCTTTAGCGACGACATCAAAGCCGAGAACGACTACGACTCGGTGTCGGTCACGATGCGCGGTCGCGGTGGCGAGGTTATCGTCATTGTCAACTCACGTCACTCGGCATACGGCTACGACCAGCGCCTCGAGGCGTTCGGCGACAAAGCGATGTTTCACGCCCACAACGTGTCTCCGACGACAGTTGAGAAATACGACGCCACTGGAACAGGGCAGGCCGAGCCATTCATCGATGCCTTCCTGGTTCGATACGCGGTGTCATACCGGCGCGAACTCGCGCTGTTCCTTGACGGAATTCGCGACGGAAAGAACTACAACCCCACGTTCGACGATGGTCGTGCCGCGCTGATTTTGGCGGACGCTGCCACGGAATCGGCTCGAACGGGTAAGTCCGTGTCGGTTGACGGCAAGCTCTGACAGCAAAAGTGTTTTCGGCCAGGGCCGTTCGATGGTGTTCGTTATTCGCCCAACAGTGAACGCAGATAGGTGACGCTCGCACGTGCGTCGATGATGGGACCTTCGCCCTCCGCGGGTTCGGCGGTCACAACATAGTCTTGTTCGAGCACGTACCAACCGCTGAATCCCGCGCCCTCGAGAGAGCGCACGATTGACGCGACGTCGACATCACCCTGACCGAGTGGCACATACATTCCGGCAGCGACACCCTCGTAGTAGGTCCATTCGCCTGATTTGACCTTGTTTGCGAGCGCGAGGTTCACATCTTTTGCGTGAACGTGCTTGACGCGGTCAGCGTGATCGCGTGCAAACGTGACCGGGTCAGCTCCGCCGATGAGCATGTGTCCGGTGTCTAGGCAGAACCCAATTGATGTCCCGGCGAGAACACGTGCGACGTCCTCAGCTGATTCGATGATGGTTCCCATGTGGGGGTGAATGACTGCGAGAATTCCGTATTCGGCCGCAAGCGTCTCGAGTTCCGTGAGGTTGGTGAACAGGGTCTGCCACTCAGCGTCGGTGAGCACGGGTCGATTGTCGTAACCCTCGCTGCCAGTACTCGCCGCGAGCACCATTGCTTCTGCTCCGGCGGCCTTGAACACCTCGAGTTCAGCGCGAATCTCTGGTTTCGGGTCGTGCGTTGCAACGTGAAGGACAACGGGGACGAATCCACCGACGGCAGAAAGTCCGTGTTCACGAAGGGTAGCGACACGACCGGCGGCTTCCACCGGGAGGAATCCCAACGGACCAAATTCACACGCGCTGTAACCGAGTTCTGTCATCTCGTTGAGGACGCGGTCTTGACTCATTTGGTGGCCCCAACCGGGAACCTCGATGACGCCCCACGAGATTGGTGCTCCGGCAATCTTTGCGCTCATGATGGGTGTTTTCCTTTCGGTGGTTCGAACACGATGTCGAAACCTGCGACTCGAAATCAATTTCGTAAAATTGCCAAATTGAATTATACAACTGCCGTTTGATATGACATAGTTATTGGTGTCGTGCATCGCCCTAGGTGCACGAAGGACAATTAAACACTCAAGGAAGAGAGGCTTCAATGTCCTGGAAGAAATTCGCGGCACTCGCCGCAGTATCATCGCTCGCACTCGCGGGCTGTGCAGCAACCGGTGGCGACACCGCTGCCCCTGCTGCAGGTGACAACGCTGACATCAAGATCTGTGTTTACACGCACGGTGACGGTGGAACGTTCTGGTCAGTTGCTCAGGCTGGTGCCGAAGCTGCTGCTGCAGACCTCGGTGTCACTCTTGACTACCAAGGATCGACAAACGACTCGGCAAAGCAGGCTTCGACCATCGAAGCCGGCATCGCGGGTGGATGTTCGGGTATCGCAGCTTCGGCTCCCGATGCTGACGCCATCAAGGACGCAATGCTCGCCGCACACGACGCTGGTATCCCCACCGTCACGATGAACTCCGGTTCGTCGGTGTTCCGTGACCTCGGTGCGTTCACGCACGTTGGTCAGGATGAAATCGTTGCTGGACGCGAAGCTGGACTTCGTTTCAACGACCTCGGTGCAACCAAGATTCTCTGCCCCATTCAGGAAGCAGCGAACTCGGGTCTGACCGACCGTTGTGCAGGCGCACGTGAGACCTTCGAAGGTGAAGTTATTGACTTCAACATCGATGGTGGACTTGCTGACCTCGCTGGTTCGGCTACCAAGATCCAAGCTGCACTCGAGGCCGACCCGGCCATCGATGGCATCTTCGCGCTTAACGCAGACATCGCAACCGGTGCAGCTCTCGTTGCTTCGGAAGCCACTGGTCGCAACGCGATCATCGGTACCGTCGACATGTCGGCTGACGCACTCACCGCAATCAAGGACGGAAAGATGGCCTTCGCCGTAGACCAGCAGCAGTACGCTCAGGGCTACATGTCGGTTGTCCTCTTGTTCCTCAACATCACCAACGCTCACGAGCTCGGTGGTGGACTCCCCATCTACACCGGTCCTGGTTTCGTTACCGCGGACAACGTAGACAAGGTCATGGAACTGGTCGCAGCAGGTACGCGCTAGTCTCAAGCACTACACAAGCGGGCGGCTGGCGCAGGGAAACCGGCGCCAGCCGCTCTGCTTTACTCTTAGAAATATCCAACGAGAAGGGTGGGGTCAACGATGACCGCCGTAAAAGCAGATGAACGCATTCAACGCGTCTCGCTAATCACCAAAGCACTTCGCCGCCCCGAATTGGGTGCCCTCATCGGAGCGCTTGTTATTTTTGTTGTCTTCGCTCTCGTCGACACGACGGGGCAGTTCGCGCAACTTCAAGGCGCCGCGGGTTGGACCAAGTTTGCTGCCCCCATCGGTATCGTTTCCATTTTCGTCGCGCTCCTCATGATTGCCGGAGAGTTCGACCTCTCGTCGGGTGTCATGGTCGGTTCTGCCGGACTTCTCTTGGGAAACCTCATCAGCGAAGCCCACATGGGTGTGTGGCCAGCCATCCTCACAACTCTCGTGTTCGCAGCATTCGTCGGACTCGCAAACGGATATCTGGTAATCAAGACGGGCTTGCCGTCGTTCATTGTGACGCTTGCGACCTTCTTCGTCCTCAAGGGCGTCAACCTCGCCGTCACGAAACTCATCACGGGCACTGTTCGTGTCGACGGCGTCGACACCGGTGAAGGATTTGAGACCGCACGTAGTTGGTTTGCAACGAAGATCGAATTCGGTGGCGCGTCGTTCCAGGTCTCGGTGATCTGGTGGATTGGCTTCACCATTTTTGCGACCTGGCTGTTGACTCGAACCACGTTCGGAAACTGGATTTTCGCTTCCGGTGGTGACCCCAACGCGGCGCGCAACGCCGGCGTCCCCGTTGCTCGAACCAAGATCACGCTCTTCGTGTTGACTTCTGTCGCAGCCGCCCTCGTTGGCTGCATGACTCTTCTCGAATTGCGCGGTATGCAGGCGGGTCAGGGAATCGGACAAGAGTTCTACTACATCATCGCCGCGGCGGTCGGTGGGACACTCCTCACCGGTGGTGCAGGTTCGGCAATCGGTGCGTCGATTGGTGCCGTCATCATGGGATTCGCCGCCATCGGTATTCCCTACGCTCTGTGGGACCAGGACTGGGTGTCAACCTTCCTCGGTGTCATCCTTTTCCTTGCAGTTTTGGTCAACACCTGGCTGTCGAAGCAGGCGAAGGGAGCACGCAAATGAGCACCAAGAAATCTGCAGATCCGATCCTCGAACTCAAGGGTGTCGGAAAGTCGTTCGGCAACGTCGTTGCACTTCGCGACGTAGATATCGCGGTCTATCCGGGGCAGGTCACCTGTGTTCTCGGTGACAACGGTGCGGGAAAATCCACACTCATCAAGATCCTGTCGGGAGTGCACAAGGCGAGCGAAGGTGAATTCCTGATCTCTGGGCAAAAAACGGAGTTCAATTCGCCTCGTGACGCCATGTCAAAGGGAATTGCGACGGTGTTTCAAGATCTCGCGACGGTTCCGTTGATGTCGGTTTGGCGAAACTTCTTCCTCGGGAATGAACCAAAGAAGTGGTGGAAACCGCTCGGAATTCTCGACACGAAGTTCGCGAAAGAGACCGCCAAGACGGAACTCCTCAACATGGGAATTGATCTTCGCGACACCAACCAGGCGATCGGCACGCTTTCGGGTGGAGAGCGTCAGGCGGTTGCGATTGCCCGAGCGGTGTACTTCGGTGCCAATGTTCTGATCCTCGATGAACCAACGAGTGCCCTTGGTGTTCGCCAGTCGGGAATTGTGCTCAAGTACATCCTGGCCGCGCGCGAACGAGGTGTCGCGGTGATCTTCATCACCCACAACCCCCACCACGCGTTCCTCGTCGGCGACCACTTCTACCTGCTCAACCGTGGTCGCATGACCGCGTCGTTTGTGCGCGAAAAGGTCCAGCTCGATGAGCTGATTCAGGCGATGGCCGGTGGAGCCGAGCTCGACACGCTCACCCACGAAATCAGCGTCATCCGTCAGGACTAGGTTCGACCACAGCAAAGCGGCGCGGGGAAACTCGCGCCGCTTTCTGAGTTAACGGCTATTTCTCGACTAGGTTGACTTCGAATGAGTACAGGTCAGGCCGGTAATAGTGAGAGCCGTATTCGATGCCCACCCCCGAGTTGTCGAAGGCCGCACGCTCCATTGTCAGTAGTGCCGTGCCACGATCGATATCGAGGTGTGCGGCTTCCGCCGAGTTGGCGGTGCGTGCACCCATTTTTTGTTTGGCGACCCGGATGGTGACCCCACGGCCTCGAAGGATTTCGTAGAGTCCATGCACAGATAGTTCGTTTTCGGAAATGTCGAGGAAGTGTTCGGGTAACCAGTTCTCGAGCACTGCGACGGGCACGCCGTTGGCGATGCGAAGTCGACGGATGTGCAGGACCGGTGAGCCGAGAGGAACACCGAGACGATCGGCCACAATGTCGTTCGCCTTGTCTGCAGAGTAAAACAAAAGTTGTGTCGTCGGCCGCTGTTCGCCCTTCGTGAGGTCGTCAAATAGAGAAGTCAACTCGACGCCGCGAGTGACGCGGCCGTGAACAACTTGGGTCCCAACACCACGACGACGAACAAGCAACCCCTTGTCGACAAGGTCCTGAATCGCACGGCGGATTGTCGGCCGACTGAGGTTCAGGCGCTCACCGAGGGCGACTTCGTTTTCAAGTCGAGCACCTGCGGGAAGCGCACCTTCCAGGATCGCTTTTTCGATTCGCTGCTCAACTTGGTAATAGAGCGGAATGGGGCCGGCCCGATTGAGGTCAGAAAAAAGGTTGGCCATGATGTTGTCGTCCATGCTTCACCTTCCCGTGAGCGAACAAAAGTTCCATACTGTCATATTGTACGAACAAATAGACAAACCTCGCATATGTAACGCTACGCTGGCGAGATGCGCGCTGCTCGACTTTATGTTCCCGTTGTGCTTGCTATGGCATTTTGGGCAACCAATTTCGCCTTCTCTCCAGTGGTCTTGGACTCCATTGGTCCCATTCAATTGACCGGGGTGCGCTGGTTCATTTCGCTCGTCGTGCTTGTGCCGCTCGCCATGATCATGGAGAAGGTGAGCCGTGCGGTCATTGTGGCCGAATGGAAGATCCACGTTGTTCAGGCGTTGCTGGGCTACGTCGGGTACACCTTGCTTCTCTATTACGCACTCGAGGTGACGTCGCCCGTAAGCGCCGCAGTTCTGGTGTCGCTCAACCCGGCAACCATCGCCATTGCGGCTCGCTTCGTTCTCCACGAAAATTTATCGACCCGAACGGTCGTCGGAATCGCCATCTCGTTTGTCGGTGCCGTCATCGTGGTGCTCGGGTCAGGCGTCGCCGGCGAATTCACGGTCTCATACGGAGACCTGTTGTTGCTTCTTGCGACCGTGTTGTGGACCGCCTATTCGATGGTGTCGCCGCGAATCACAACACCTCCAATTACGGCGACGGCCGTCCAAGCCGGTATCTCGGGAATCATCATGGTTCCCGTGATGGCCATCGACATTGTTTTGGGAAACGGCGCTTGGGTGAATCTCGATGGGTTCGACTGGTTGGGTATTTTGTGGATCGGGCTCATCCCATCGGCTGGGGCGTACTTCCTCTGGAACATCTCGTCCGACCTCATCGGGCCGACCCGAACCGGCGCTTTTCTCAACCTGATTCCCGTCTTCACTGCTCTACTCGTCCTCCTGTTTGGCGGCGCGGTGACGCTGACCCAACTCGCGGGTGGCGCATTGGTCTTGCTCGGCGTGACCTTCGCGAATCGGAGAGCGCGAGTAGCCCGCTGACCCTCGCTTAGACTTGCCGAATGGCTCTTTCCATCGGCATCGTCGGACTCCCCAATGTGGGAAAATCAACCCTGTTCAATGCGCTCACGCGTAACAATGTTCTCGCCGCAAACTATCCGTTTGCGACGATTGAGCCGAATGTCGGAATCGTCAATCTGCCCGACCCGCGACTCGATGTCCTCGCCACGATTTTCGGGAGCGAACGTATTCTTCCCGCGCCTGTGTCGTTCGTCGATATCGCCGGAATCGTCAAAGGTGCGTCAGAGGGCGAAGGGCTGGGGAATCAGTTCCTCGCCAACATTCGAGAGTCGGATGCCATTGCACAGGTCGTGCGCGGTTTTGCCGACAACGATGTCGTCCATGTTGCGGGCAAGGTGGACCCCAAAGATGATCTCGAAACCATCAACACCGAATTGATTCTTGCTGACCTGCAGACCCTCGAGAAAGCCATTCCGCGTTACGAAAAAGAGGTCAAGGGCAAGAAAATGGAGCCCGACGTCCTTGCCGCAGCCGTCGAGGCGCAGAAAATTCTCGATGCAGGGCAAACGTTGGCGCAGGCGAAGTTCGATGCGAGCCCGATCCGCGAACTCGGGTTGCTCACGGCCAAGCCGATTCTGTACATCTTCAATGTCGACGAAGCAGTCCTCACCGACGACGCGCAAAAGGCTGCACTTGCGGCGCTCGTTGCACCCGCAATGGCCGTTTTTCTTGACGCGAAGGTCGAGAGCGAATTAATCGACCTCGACCCGGCCGACGCCCGCGAACTGCTCTCATCGATGGGGCAGACCGAAAGCGGACTCGACCAACTCGCGCGAATTGGATTCGATACTCTCGGCCTGCAGACCTATCTGACTGCCGGTCCGAAAGAAGCGCGCGCGTGGACAATCGGCAAGGGCTGGAAAGCTCCGCAGGCGGCCGGTGTCATCCACACCGATTTCGAAAAGGGATTCATCAAGGCCGAGGTCGTCGGTTACTCGGACCTCGTCGAATGCGGATCCGTCGCGGAAGCCCGCGCGAAGGGCAAGGCCCGCATCGAAGGCAAGGACTATGTCATGAACGATGGTGACGTCGTCGAGTTCCGTTTCAATGTCTGAGTTCCTTTACTCCGTCGAGCGCGAGTTCGCCGTCACTCCCGAACAGATGTGGCGTGCATGGACCGACGCCAGGGCTCTGGAACAGTGGTATTCGCCGGTGTCCCTGAGCGTCCTCCCGGGGTCCGTCGTCTCTGAGCCGCACGGCGCGGGAAGTTTCAGTTCCTCACCACATCATCGAGATCGATATCGAATTTCGAGGCGACAAGACCTGGGTGAAATTCGCGCAATTCGGCGAGCTCCCCGAGGGTCAGGCCGAAATGGCGCAAGCCGGGATGGAATCCTATTTCGATAATCTCGAGGAGTTCCTGGCACGGTAGTCATGTCCCACACCGTCTAGAATTTGCTCATGGAAATCAACTGGTTCGCGGTGGTTGTCGCATCACTGTCTTCTTTCGTTATCGGTGCCGTGTGGTTTGGCCCAAAGACGTTTTATCCCGTCTGGATGAAAGCGATGGGTCGAAAGGTTCCGACCGAACGTGTCGAGATGTCTGCGGCTTCGACTGTCCTCATGTTCGGTGGAACGTATGTCGCTGCGTTGACCCAGGTCGCAACTCTCGCCGTCGTCATTTCGCTCGCGCGAACGGTCGATCCGACACTAGGTGCTTTAGGTGGAGCGGCCATTGGGGCACTACTTGGTTTTGGAATCGGTGCCGCTGCCTCGTTCAGCCATCGGCAGTTCTCGCAGCAAAACCACAACCAGTTTCACGCCGTATGGGTGTGGCTGATTGAGGTCGGGCAGGACATCGTGTGCCTCGCGGTGGCGGGTCTCATCGTCGGGGCGTGGGTCTGATGACACGCAAGGTCGTCGTTGCCGCGGTAACCGCCGTGTTCTTGCCTACCGTTTTGCTCGCCGGGTGCACGAGCTCGTCGCCAATGGGAGCACCCTCGGAGTCGACGGAACCAAGCGCTTCGCCGACATCAACGGTCGTCGTTGAGTCTGTGGACATCGCGGAGACGTTTCGCGAAATCGCTCACGCCAGCTGTGACAAGGCCAACGCCGAAGGTGTGGTCGAAAGCGGTTGGGACGGGGACCTCACGCAGAAGGCCATCCTTGTGCCGGACTCGGAGGCATATCAGGACTACAGTGCCGTTTTCGTTGGAGAGAACGGGGTTCTCGCGCTGATTTGGGAGTCCGACAGTTTTGCCTCGTGTAACGCGTCGAATGCTTACTCGCTGGCGGAAGAAGCGGGCCAAGAAGTCGACTTTGGCCTCACATTCAATGAAGCGGACGGGACATATCAAACGACTCTGGACCAAGGGCCTGACCAAGAAGCCCCCTTTGTCGCCACATACGTTGTCTCGAACGGGCTGATTGTGCAGCAACACATCGACGCCGACTGGGGTGAAACCACAATCGAAATCACCTACGGGATGCCATCGGAAGAAAACATTGCGTTCCTGCGGACAGCGGTTGACGCGTTTCTCGCCGAAAACTAATCGCATCGATTTACCTTTCGGAGGTTTTGGAAATCCATGAGTGCTGCCGATATCGATGCCTACCTTGCCGCTGTTCCCGAACCTAAAAAGTCGACGTTGGAAGAAATGCGGCGGCGTATTCTCGCCATCGTCCCGGGCGCAGAACAAAAGATTTCCTACCAAATGCCCGCCTTTGCGGTGCGCGGAAAAGTGGTGGCAGGGTTCGCGGCGTTCAAGAATCATCTCGCGTTTCTGCCCCACAGCGGACGGGTGCTGAGTCAACTCGATCGCGAATTGACGGGTTTTGTGCGTACTCTCAGTTCACTTCACTTCGCGATAGACCAGCCATTATCAGAGGAACTCATCGCCAAGTTGATTGAAGCGAAAATGCGCGTTCTTGAGGGCGACGGAGAGTGGCAACGTCCTGAATAGGGCCTCTGGCAAGTTGTCCACAGAGTCGTGATGTGGGCCTGTGTCACGGCACATTCGTGGTGTTATGGGCGCGAGGAGCGGGGCTCTCATGGAGCGTGGAGTCCCGCTCCTTTCAGATTGGTAGGGTGAACCCATGACAAAAACGGTAAGCCAGTACCGCTCCTCGGTCTGGTTTGTGACCGTCTTCTCGATGTTCTTCGGCCGCGGAATTCTCAATGCCACCTGGACGAGTCGCGGCCCCGACGTTCGCGACTCACTCGGAGTGTCCACCGCGGATATGGGAATCATCGCGACGGTGTTCGCTGCCGGCGCAATCATCGGCGTCCTCGCATCGGGTTCCATCATCGAGCGATATGGGTCGCGCACGATGGCGTTGGGGACGTACATCGTGATGCCAATTTCACTTATCGCCGCAATTTTTGGGCTGCAGACCCATTCCTTCGTTGCCACCACCGTCGCGTTGTTCTTTTTCGGCCTACCGTTTGGTGCAGCCGACTACGTGTCGAATATTGAGGCTTCTGAATTGGACCGAGCCTCGGCAAAGAGCAGACTGCCGATGCTGCATGGTGGCTATTCGATTGGGGTTCTGGTCGGTGCGTTGATCACCAGCATCTTGATTCTTGCCAATGTCCCGATCGAAATGCAGCTTGTCGGCACCGCGGTGCTGATCGGCGGCTGGACCCTCTATCGCGTTTCAGGCCTGCCACCACACCATGGCAAACATCCTGACCACGAAGGCGGTGCGAAGCCCGTTCGAATCATGCAGACGCCAGAGGGTCGCCGTCGCACACACCTCATCTCGATTATCGCGTTCGTCTTCGTGTTTGCCGAGGGCGCTGCCGCCGTGTTCATTCCCCTTGCTCTGACTGAGGCCGGTCGCACCCCCGCCGAGGCTGCGTTCGCCTATACCCTTTATTCGCTGGGCATGGCTTTCTCGCGAGTCGTGGGCGGTCGCATCGTCGATCGAATAGGTCGTCGGGCAGTCGTGTTGTATTCCTCGGTGCTGTGTGCAATCGGTGTCGGACTTTTCTCCTTCGCGCCGTTTGCACCGGTCGAGTACGTCGCCGTGCTCTTTTGGGGAGTGGGTGGTTCGCTGTCTATCGCAATGTCTGTGTCGGCCGTTTCGGATAACAAATCGACGCTCACGCAAGCCCAAAGCACTCTGTGGACCTGGGTTTATTTCGCAAATCTCGGAGTCGGCCCCGTATTGGGCGGAATCTCGATTGCGACCGGAATCTTTGGCTCGTTTCTCGTGCCGGTCATTCTCTTGGTCGGCGCGGCGTCAATCAGTTCCGTCACTCGTCCAGATCCTGAAGTCGCACGCACCTGACCGACTCGGACAGCGCCGCGTTGGTCCCTACTCTTTCGCGGTTTTGGCGTTAGACTTCGACCACAACTTAACACGACCGCTCATCGATGCGGGAGAGACCGGTTTCGAGCCGGTCACCGAAGGAGCAAGCCTCCCCGCCAATCTCTCAGGTACGCGTACCGCATCGTCAGGTCACTCTGGAAAGCGAAGCTCAGGCTTCCGCCGTAGGGGAAAGTGTGCAATTCGCGCGAAACTCTCAGGCACAGAAACAGAGGGGGAGTCCCGTCGCCGATCGCCGGCAACGTGTCGACTTTCGGAGTCTTCGTGACTGAATCCCTCAAACTCTCTCCACTCGATGGAATTCATCGAGCTCTCGGAGCATCGTTTACCGATTTCGCTGGCTGGGATATGCCTGTCCGTTATTCGTCCGACCTCGCCGAGCATCACGCGGTTCGAACCGCCGCCGGAATCTTCGATCTCTCGCACATGGCCGAGATTTACATGGTCGGACCGGGCACTGGCGCCGCGCTAGATTTCGCACTATCGGGAACACTCTCGAACATTCCCGTTGGCCGTGCAAAGTATTCGCTTCTTCTCAACGACGAGGGGTGCATCCTCGACGACCTCGTCGTTTATCGCACGGGCGAAGAAGAGTTCTTGGTCGTGGCGAATGCGGGGAACCGTTTCGTCGCCGTTGAGGCAATTCGCGAACGAGCCCGTGGTTATGAATGCGTTGTCCGAGACGATTCCGACACGGTCGCTCTTGTCGCGATCCAGGGGCCGAACTCATTCGATATCCTCGACAACATCGACGGGCTCGACGTTGACGGTCTAGCGGAACTCGGATATTACCGCTGCATTTCGGCGACATTCCGCGGCACCGCGGTAGTGATTGGACGTACCGGCTACACCGGCGAAGATGGTTTCGAGATTTACGTTCCCGCCACGAACGCCGCCGAATTCTGGCAGGCCGCGACGGTCGCAGGAGACTCGAGAGGGCTTCAAGCGTGTGGGCTTGCGTGTCGAGACACCTTGCGCCTCGAAGCGGGAATGCCTCTGTACGGGCACGAACTTAACACTTCGCTCAAGCCAGTACAAGTCAACGCCGCCCGCGCCGTCGATCTGACAAAGGATGATTTCGTCGGACGCGACGGCGTTATGGCCGGAGTTTCAGCAGACGCTGCGGTACTTGTTGGATTGCAGTCGGACGGAAAACGAGCCGGTCGCGCCGACTACGCCGTTCAATCAAATGGTCGCACAATCGGAACCGTCACAAGCGGTGCGCTGTCGCCGACACTTGGATACCCCATCGCTTTTGCGCTCATCGAACCCGACTTTGCCGAACTTGGTACCGTGGTCGACATCGATGTCCGCGGAACCGCAATCCCTGCAACCGTTGTATCTCTTCCCTTCTACTCTCGAAAGGCACGCGCATGAGCATCCCCACCGAACTTCAGTACACGAGCGAACACGAATGGGTCCGAATTGACGGCGACCTCGCGGTCGTCGGAATCACGCAGTACGCAGCCGACGCTCTGGGTGACATCGTCTATGTCGACCTTCCCAAGGCGGGCAAGGCAATCACCGCCGGTGCTGTCGTCGGTGAAGCCGAATCGACCAAGTCCGTCGGAGAACTTTTTGCTCCGGTCTCGGGCGAAATCGTCGAAGCCAACCAGGCGGTCGTCGACTCGCCGGAACTCGTCAACTCTGACCCTTACGGCACCGGGTGGCTTTTTTCGGTTCGTGTGTCGAGCCTTGGCGATCTCATCTCGGCCGACGCCTACGCGGCGCTCATCGCGGAGTAAGTCGTGAGCGATTTCCGTAACCGACACATTGGAACCGCCGGCGACGCCCAGAGCGTCATGCTGGGTTCGTTGGGGTATTCGTCTCTCGACGAGTTGATGGACGCCGCCGTCCCCGCCGCAATCCGCCAAGAAGGGTTCCTGTCCCGTATCCCAGCTGCCGCAAGCGAGCGCGAGACGATTGCCGAACTTCGCGCGATTGCCAACGAGAACACAGTGGGTCGCAACATGATTGGTCTCGGCTATTACGACGCCATCATGCCGAGTGTCATCAAACGGAACATTTTCGAAAACCCCTCGTGGTACACGGCCTACACGCCGTATCAGCCGGAAATCGCTCAGGGCCGACTCGAGGCGCTCATCACCTTCCAGACGATGGTCTGCGATCTGACCGGAATGGGCACCGCGAACGCGGGGATGCTCGACGAAGCGTCGGCCGCGGCTGAAGCGATGTTAATGGCACGTCGTGTCTCTGGCAGCGAATCAAACGTATTCCTCGTCGACGCTGACGCGTTCCCACAGACGCGCGCAGTTCTAGAGACTCGCGCCGAGCCAATCGGCGTCACTCTGAAGTTCGTCGATTTTGCGGCGGGTGACGCTGCGGGTGCCGTGAAAGACGGCGCGTTTGGCGCACTCATCCAAAATCCGGGTTCATCTGGACGCGTTCGCGACATCTCCGCGGACATCGCTGCTGTCAAGGGCGTCGGCGGTGTGGTTGTCGTTGCCAGCGACCTGCTTGCTTTGAATTTGCTCGTCTCGCCCGGATCGCAAGGCGCAGAAATCGTCATCGGTTCGTCGCAGCGTTTCGGTGTTCCCCTAGGTTTCGGCGGACCTCACTCGGCGTTCTTTGCGGTGGCCGAAGGGCTTGAACGGCAGATGCCCGGCCGTTTGATTGGTGTCTCGCGGGACGCCGACGGCCGACCTGCCTACCGCTTGACTCTGCAGGCTCGCGAACAGCACATTCGTCGCGACAAGGCGACATCTAATATTTGTACGGCGCAAGTACTCCTCGCTGTCCTCGCGGCGATGTACGCCGTCTATCACGGCCCGGCAGGACTCCGTCAAATCGCAATCAATGTCTCGGAAAAAGCGAATCGGTTCGCTCGTCGCGCCGCCGCCGCCGGTCACGACGTTGTCCACACCGATTTCTTTGACACCGTTCAGGTTCGAGTTCCGGGCAAGGCGAAGGAACTCGCAGCCACCGCTCATGCTGCGGGTCTTTTACTCCACGTCGCGGATGCTGACACGATTCAGATCAGCTTCGACGAATTGTCAACTGGATTTGCGACGGGAATTCTTGCGGGCGGCGATGATGTGCTGATCGACCCGATCTTTGGGCTTGCTCCTGAGACCGCGTCGAACTCGATCGCGACGGTTGCCGAAACGGCTGTCCCGAGCGCACTTCGTCGTTCGGACGACATCCTCACCCACCCGGTGTTCAACACGTACCACAGCGAGACGTCGATGATGCGCTTCCTCAAGCGTCTCGCCGACAAAGATTTCGCGCTCGACCGCGGAATGATTCCGCTCGGGTCGTGCACGATGAAGCTCAATTCCGCCACTGAAATGGAAGCCGTCACATGGCGCGAATTCGGAGGGGTTCACCCCTTCGCGCCGACTACGGACGTCGGGGGATACCTCCTTCTCATCTCGCAGTTGGAGGAGTGGCTCACTGAACTGACCGGATACGACACCATCAGCCTCCAACCAAACGCGGGAAGCCAGGGCGAACTCGCGGGATTGCTCGCGATTCGGGGATACCACCTGTCGCGAGGCGATCACCACCGCGACACGTGCCTCATTCCGTCGAGTGCCCACGGTACGAACGCGGCGTCTGCAGTGCTCGCTGGAATGAAGGTTGTGGTTGTGTCCTGCCGAGACAACGGGGATGTCGACATCGACGACCTTCGAGCCAAAATCGCCGAGCACGGCGACAATCTGGCGGCTCTCATGGTCACCTACCCGTCGACTCACGGTGTGTACGAGCACGGAATCCGAGAGATCACCAGTGCCGTTCACGAAGCCGGCGGCCAGGTCTATATCGACGGCGCTAACCTCAACGCGCTGCTCGGTTTCGCCCGTTACGGCGACATCGGTGGCGACGTGTCGCACCTCAACCTGCACAAGACCTTTGCTATCCCGCACGGCGGAGGCGGACCCGGAGTCGGGCCCGTGGGGGCGAAAGCGCATCTCGCGCCGTTCCTGCCCGGTCACCCGATGGCTCAGTCAGCCGCTCACCCCGCGTTCGATTCGGCAACTGGTGGTGAAGGGCAGTTTGTTCACGCAGGTGGTCCCGTATCGGCAGCGCCATTCGGTAGCCCCAGCATCCTTCCGATTTCGTGGGCATATGTTCGCATGATGGGGTCCGATGGACTTCGCCAGGCGACGGCGGCTGCAGTGTTGTCGGCGAACTATGTGGCTGCGCGCCTTCGCGAGCACTACCCCGTTCTGTATGCGGGCGAGAACGGTCTCGTTGCGCATGAGTGCATCCTCGACCTACGACCGCTCACTGCGCAAACGGGCGTGACCGTCGACGATGTCGCCAAGCGACTGGTTGACTACGGTTTCCACGCGCCGACGATGTCGTTCCCGGTGCCGGGCACGCTCATGGTCGAACCGACCGAGAGTGAAGACATCAACGAGATCGATCGATTCATCGAAGCGATGATCGGCATCAAGCGCGAAGCTGACGCTGTCGCGGCCGGCGAATGGCCCGCGGACGACAACCCGTTGGTCAACGCTCCGCACACCGCCGAGTGCCTCGTCGCTGGAGAGTGGAACCACGCGTACTCGCGTGAGGTCGCTGCATATCCGTTCCGTGGCGTCGTCTCGGACACGGTTTCGGGCTTGTTTTCGCGCGTGGACCAGCTGAAATACTGGCCGCCGGTCCGCCGAGTCGACGGTGCCTATGGTGACCGAAACCTGGCGTGTGCCTGTCCCGACCCGTCGGCCTTCGCCGACTAGGCGAAAAGGCCAGGGAACAGGCTAATCGCGAGCGGATAACCGACGAACGCGGCAGTGTCGATTAGCACGTGAGCGATGACTAAAGGGGCGAGCCTGCGTTTCCACATGTAGAGCGCGCCGAACACAAGACCCATCGCGATGTTACCTGCGAACCCACCGAAGCCCTGATACAAGTGGTACGTGCCGCGCAAAACGGCAGCGGCCGTGATGATGACCCACGGTGACCACCCGATCGACCTCAGCCGATCAAAAAGGTAGCCGACCACGACGACCTCTTCACCAATACCCGCGCGAAGAGCCCACAGGATGAGTACGGGAATGGTCCACCAGTGTGCGTCGAGCGCCGTGGGAACCACCGTAACACCCAAGTTAAGGGCGCGAGCGGCAAGATACACGCCGATTCCTGGGATGCCGATTAGCGCGGCGAGGCCGAAACCGACGGCAATCTCGTGCCGCATTTTCGACCACGAAAAGCCATCCGACCACCCGATGCCGATAACACCGAGGCGCGGCGGAGCGTCACGCCACACGAGCCACACCACCAGTGCGACGGGTGCGAGACCCGAGAGGACACCGAGCACCTGATAGATGAGGTCGAACAATTCTTGAGTCGCCAGCGGCCGGTTGAGAGTCGCGGTTTGCTGTGACAGTGGTGTTGGTTGAGTCAGTCGATTCGCGATTCCAACGACGGAATAGATGGCCGACATGCCGTAGCTCAGGAGCAGAACCACGACGATTTCCCACTTAGTTCGGGTCATTGCCAACTCCTTCCTATGTGCGCACGCGGGCGATTGCTAATGCTTTTCAGCCTAACCGTTTCATCTCACTTGACATTTTTGGTCAAAATACCAATAGTCTAGGCTGAACAACGGCATGGAACGCACACCGCGCGTTCTTTACGTAAAGTGCCCAATTAGGAGGAAATCAGTGAAAACCAAGCGAATTCTCGCTTCGGTAGCCGCCGTCGGAGCGAGCGTCATCGTTCTGTCCGGCTGTGCGCTTCCGTACCAATCCCAAGTTATCGAAGGGACGTCCATTTCGGTCGCCTGGAATGACATTGCATCAGAGTTCAACTCGGCATCGGCTAGCGGAAACAACGTCGCTAACGCGATTCCGATCTACATCGCAAACTCCGGTTTCAACTATTACAACGCGACCCCGGAACTGCTTATGCAGGAAGAATTCGGATCGTATGAGAAGACCAGCGACGAGCCCCTCACCGTCAAGTACACGATCAACGACGCCGTGAAGTGGTCAGATGGTGTCGCGGTTGACGGTGCCGACATGCTCCTCTCGTGGGTTGCTGGCTTCGGCTTCTTCAAGAACGCCGACGACTCGTACATGTTCCTCCACGCTGCTCCTCGCGATGACCTCGCGTCGACGATTCCTACTGTTGACGGAAAATCTCTCGAGTTCTCCTACGACAAGGCATACGTCGACTGGGAGATCAACTTCGGTGTTGGAGTCTCGGCGCACGGTACCGTCATGATGGCGTACCCCGAGATCACTGACCCCGCGGAAGCGAAGGCGAAGTTCATTGAAGCCGTTATGACCGGAGACGAAGCATGGCTCAAGCCTGTTGCGGACGCCTGGAACACCGGCTACCAGAAGACAGACGCCACCGCGGAAGAGACCGACCCGACGACTGGTTCGCTCAAGAACCTGTTCCTCTCGAACGGTCCTTACCGCGTTGAAGAGGTCGTCACCGATGACCACGTCACGCTCGTTGCGAACCCCCTCTACACGTGGGGCCCCTCGCCGAAGTACGAGCGCATCACCATCCGCGAGATCGCGGACCCGACCGCTGCAGTTCAGGCTGTTGACAACGGTGATGTTCAGGCCGCATCAGGACAGCCCACGGCTGACCTCTTGGCACTCGTTCAGGGCCTCCAGAACGGTTCGTACGTTGGTGGTGATGAGGCTTCGTTCGAGCACATCGACCTCACCTTCAACAACGGTGGACCCTTCGACCCCGCAACCTACGATGGAGATGCTGCTACGGCTCTCGCAGTTCGCCAGGCATTCTTGCTGACGATCCCGCGCGACCAGATCCTCGAAACCATCATCAAGCCGTTGAACCCGAATGCAGTTCTGCGTAACTCGCTGTTGACGATCCCCGGATCGCCCAACTACGACGCCATCGTTGCTGCCAACGGTTCAGACTTCTACGCGGGAACCGACGCTGAGCGTGTTGAGAAGGCGAAGGGCATTCTTGCTGACGCCGGAATCAAAGCGCCGATCGACGTCAAGTTCTGGTACCCCACTGGCAACGTTCGTCGCCAGCAGGAACTCGAACTGATTCAGGCGAACAGCCTCCAGGCCGGATTCAACGTGATTGACACGTCAGAGCCGAACTGGGAGTTCACCGACCCGTCCATGTACGAGATTAACCCTCACGACGCAGTCATCTTCGCATGGAGCTCGACCAGCCTCGCGATTACGGGTAACGATCAGCAGTACGGAACCGGCAAGCCGTCGAACTTCCAGGACTACGCGAACACGACGGTTGACGAAAACCTGTCGGCTCTCGAGACGGAACTCGACCCGGCCAAGCAGGTTGAACTGCAGACCGCCGTCGAATCTGCTCTGTGGGGCGACGCCGCGTCGCTGCCGATCTTCCAGTTCCCCGGATTGACATGGTGGGACAACGGACTGACCGGTGTTGTGCCGAACCCGCTGTCGCCGAACTACTTCTGGAACTACTGGGAGTGGGCACCGGCTGCTGCAGCGCAGTAATCGATTCACCGCATCAAGGCTGGGGTCGGGCGTGAAAACGCCCGGCCCTTCGCCGTTGGATTGCGTGAACAAACGCGGTGAGGTCGTAGTGACTAGGATTGCCCCAACGGTTAGCCGCGTCCAACAATGCAGTTGTAGGTAGGAAAAGCATGCTCAGTTTTATCACTCGTCGTCTCGCGGCGACGCTCGCGGTGTTACTGGTCGCGTCTTTTGTCGTGTACATGCTCACGGCAAATTCAGGCGACCCCCTTGAAGCACTTCGCACTCAGAACGATCCGGCGTCAGTTGCCAAACGAGCCACCCTCACCGAGAAGCTTGATCTGGACACCCCGCCGTTTTTTCGTTATTTCAAGTGGCTCGGTGGAGCAGCGAGTTGCGTAATCGGCCAGTGCAATCTGGGCATTTCGGTCATTCGCGGTGACGAGCCGGTCGCGAGCGCGTTGGGGAACGCAATGCAATCCACGCTTTCCCTCGTCATTCTCGCGACGGTTCTGTCAATCTTGTTTGGCGTCGCAATCGGCATGACCACCGCACTTCGCCAGTACAGCGGCTACGACTACACCGTGACTTTCGCCGCATTTATCTTCTATTCCCTTCCCATCTTTTGGGTCGCGGTTTTGCTCAAGGAATTCGGTGCGATTCGATTCAATGAATTTCTCGGTGATCCGCACATCCCGTGGTGGATTGCAATCACCATAGGGCTAGGGCTCGCACTTGTTGTCCAAGCGGTTGTTGGCGGACACGTGCGACTGCGGCTTCGGACGGCGGGAATCTCATTCCTCCTTACCTCGGGGATTTTGATTCTTCTGGACATCACGCAATGGTTGAAGAGCCCATCGATTGGCATCGTTGGCGTCGCGTTGTTGGGAATCGGCCTTGGCGCGTTGGTGCTGTTCGTCACATCCAACTTAACGAAAAGAACTCTCCAGTTATCGGTTGGAGCGACCGTACTCGCAGTCGTCGCGATGTGGTTCCCGCTTCAGTTTCTCTGGTTCTACTTCAACAACCCCTTCGCAATTGTGGTTGTTGCGGTATTGCTCGCTGGACTCGGTGTAGCCGCAGGTTTCTTCCTCGGCGGGGACGACCGCACCGAGGCGATGCGTGTTGCGGCGATTACCGGCGCGCTGTCTACAGCGCCTCTCGTGCTTGACCAGATGTTCATGCGCTGGAGCGATTACGTGCAGATCATTCCGTTGCGCTCTGGCGTGATTTCGACAATCGGCGCGAACACTCCGGTGCTCGCGAATAGCGAAGACACCTGGATGCGGATGCTCGACTCATCAACGCACCTGATCCTGCCTACGGCGGCGCTCATGATCATTTCGGTAGCCGGCTACACGCGCTACACCCGAGCAACGCTGCTCGAGGTCCTCAACCAGGATTATGTTCGCACGGCGAGAGCGAAAGGGCTTCCCGAGACCACGGTGATCATGCGCCACGCGTTCCGAAACACGCTCATTCCGATCGCGACGATTGTCGCCTTTGATTTTGGTGCGGTCATCGGTGGCGCCATCATCACCGAGCGAGTATTCGCATGGCAAGGAATGGGCGCTCTCTTCAATCAGGGCCTTCGAGAAGTCGATGTCAACCTGGTGATGGGCGTTTTCCTCGTCACCGGGGTTGCGGCCGTCGTATTCAATATCCTCGCCGACCTCGCATATTCAGCCCTTGACCCGCGTATTCGAATAACGGAGGCGTGACCATGGCGCGCAAAAAGGTAACGGCACCGAACACGGAACAACTCGCGTTGTCGGAACTGACAATCGAGCAGCGGCAGATTGAAGGGCTCAGCCTGTCGACTGTCGTCCGTCGCCGCTTCTTCCAACACAAGGCAGCTGTCACCAGCATCATCGTTCTCGGAATTATCGTGTTATTGGCGTTCACCTCGGTTGGCACAATTGTCGGTGGCACGGGTCGACTTGCCGCGGACACCACCAATGGAGAAATCATTCTGGACGGTCTTCGGATTAGCGGATGGTGGCCGTTCGACTGGTACAAGAACTACCCGATCACTACTCCGGGTGGACTTCCGTCGTGGGAACACCCGTTCGGTCAGGACACCTTGGGTAAGGACATCTTCGCGCGCGTCATGCGCGGAATCCAACAGTCGCTCACAGTAGTCACGCTTATTGGTTTTCTCGCCACGGTTCTTGGAGTGGTCATTGGCGCGGTCGCAGGTTTCATTCGCGGGTGGCTAGACAGCCTGCTCATGCGCATGACTGACGCCATCATCATCATCCCCGGCCTTATCCTCGGCGCTGTCTTGGGTCGAACGATCGGCGGAAACGCCATTTCGCTAGGAATCCTGCTCGGGTTGGTGTCGTGGACCGGACTGGCCCGTTTGGTACGCGGTGAGTTCCTCGCCCTCCGAGAAAGGGAATTCGTCGATGCTGCGCGTGTTGCGGGTGCATCGAATTTCCGCATCATTTTCCGGCACATCCTGCCGAACTCCATCGGCATCGTTGTCGTAAACGCGACACTTCTCATGAGCGCGGCAATACTTACCGAAACTGCGCTGTCCTTCCTTGGCTTCGGCATCACCGCTCCGGATATCTCGTTGGGTCAAATCATTTCCCAGTACAACGAAGCCTTCAAGACACGACCATGGTTGTTCTGGTGGCCCGGATTTTTCATCGTTGTTGTAGCGCTGTGCATCAACTTCATCGGTGATGGTTTGCGTGACGCCTTCGATCCTCGTCAGCGAAACATGCCCAAATCAATGAGCTTGTCCCGCCAATTCCGCGAGCTGACTGGCGGTGGAAGCAAATGACCGAGGTGATGTTAGATGGTCAAGGCGGCTGCTGCGGCGGCGCCCAGAACGCACAACGCGACAATCAGTTGAATGTTGACGCGAGACTCGACGCGAGCGCTGTCATTCGTGCGACGCTCCCAGTACCGGCGCACGAGAGCTGCTGCTCCGCCCGAGTCGCTCGTGACGAGATCACCGGGGCGAACAGTTCCCGCGAGGTAGGTGGTCTCGGGCAAGTGTTGCCCCTGGTCGCGACTGGCGGTCATGGCAGCATAGCGGCTGGGTGCGGGTGCGGCCCAGACCGAGATTCGTCTGTTTTTCAGGAAGAGGGTCAATCCCCACTTCGTGTCGATGCGTTCGATTGCTCCCCACTCGATCTCGTGCGTCACGACGAGGTTGCGGACGTTGACGCCGGTCTCGCGAATGATCAGTCGGGGTCGCCAGAATGTTGCGTAGATGGCCAGTGTGAGGAATGCGGTAACGCTGACTCCGCGCAACGCGTCGACGATGCTGCCTGTTGCGGCGGTAGTTGCTGCGGCGCCACTGAAGATAAGAACAAAAACAACGGCCAATATTCGACCGGAGCGGGACACGAACGTCGTCATGTTCTCAATGGTGTCACGGAGGCGACTCGATGAGCGCGAACCCAGTAGTAATCGAAGCACAAAACCTCGGTGTTGATTTTTGGGTCGATGGCGAATGGGTGATGGCCGCCGAAGACTTGAACTATTCGGTGCGGGCAGGTGAAGTTCTCGCGATCGTCGGTGAATCGGGATCAGGGAAGTCGGCGTCATCGATGTCCTTGCTCGGACTTCTGCCCGCAAACGGTCGAGCAACGGGACGAGTTCTGCTCAGCGGAGAAGACACGCTCACCGCGACTCCGGAGCGTATTCGTGCGATTCGCGGGCGAGAAATCGCCGTGATTTTCCAAGAGCCGATGACGGCGATGAATCCGGTGTACACGATTGGCTTTCAGATCGTCGAAGCACTCAAGGTGCATTACCCGAAGCTCTCGCGCGCCGCAGCAAAGGCGCGCGCAATCGAATTGCTCGGGCTCGTCGAATTGCCTGACCCTCAGAAGGCTTTCGATTCCTACCCGCACCAGTTGTCCGGCGGCCAACGCCAGCGCGCAATGATCGCCCAGTCAATTTCGTGTGACCCCAAAGTGCTCATCGCCGACGAGCCGACGACGGCTCTCGACGTCACTATCCAGGCTGAAATTCTCGATTTGCTTCGATCGCTGAACGAGCGGCTCGGAACGGGCATCATCCTCATTACCCACGACATGGGTGTGGTCGCCGATATGGCCGACCATGTTCTCGTCATGAAAAGTGGACGCGTCGTCGAATCTGGTTCGGTCATCGATATCTACAAACACGCCAAGGTCGCGTACACCCAGGAACTTCTCGCGGCAGTCCCACACCTCGGCACTGGTGCTGCGTCAGGAAAGAAAGCAGATTCACACAAGGGGGAAACCCCGGTGCTCTCGCTGAAGAACGTCGACATTACCTACCCGAAGCGCGGGCGCGTCGCAGCGTTCCGTGCCGCTGAAGACGTATCGATTGACATTTACCCGGGTGAGGTGCTCGGGCTCGTCGGCGAGTCGGGTTCCGGTAAGACCACCATCGGTCGGGCGGTCGTCGGACTGTTGCCGGTGTCGCGCGGCGCAATCACCGTGGCCGGCCAGGACATGGTGAACGTTTCGGTGAAGGACCTTCGCGAGGTTCGTCGACAGATCGGGATTGTGTTCCAAGACCCCGGTTCATCACTCAACCCTCGCTGGCCCATTGGCCAAAGCATTGGTGAACCTCTCGTTCTCAACGGCGGGTTTAGCTCGGAACAGATTTCTTCCAGGGTCGAGGACCTGCTTGACATGGTCGAACTACCGCGCACGTACCGGAACCGATACCCCCACGAACTCTCGGGCGGGCAACGTCAGCGTGTCGGAATTGCTCGTGCGCTGGCGCTGAATCCCGCGATTCTGGTTGCGGACGAGCCGACTTCGGCGCTCGATGTCTCGGTGCAGGCTCGGGTTTTAGAGCTTCTCACCACAATTCAGAAGGTTCAAAAGTTCGCGATTTTGTTCATTTCACACGACCTCGCGGTCATCGATATGCTCAGTGACCGAATTGCGGTCATGCATAGCGGTAAAATCGTAGAGCAGGGTTCGACGGATCAGATTCTGCGTAACCCGCAAGACCCCTACACAAAGAGGCTCATCGCCGCCGTGCCCGTTCCGGATCCCGAGGAACAACGCACGCGTCGACGCGCGCGCACCACTACCTAAAGGATTTCATCATGGCGATTGCCACACGAAACGATCTTCGAAATGTGGCGATCGTCGCTCACGTTGACCACGGCAAGACAACTCTTGTCGACGCGATGCTTCGGCAGACCGGATCGTTCTCGGCGCACGGTTCGATAGAAGACCGCGTGATGGACTCGAACGACCTCGAGCGCGAAAAGGGAATCACGATTCTCGCGAAGAACACCGCGGTGTCGTATTCCGGAAAGCACGCAACCAACGGTCCGATCACGATCAACGTCATTGACACCCCCGGCCACGCCGACTTTGGTGGCGAGGTCGAGCGCGGACTGTCGATGGTTGATGGTGTTGTCCTTCTCGTCGACGCAAGTGAAGGCCCGCTCCCGCAGACCCGTTTCGTTCTGCGCAAAGCGCTTGAGGCGAAACTTCCTGTCATTCTTCTTGTCAACAAGACCGACCGCCCCGACGCGCGAATCGACGAAGTAGTTCACGAGTCGCAGGACCTTCTTCTTGGTCTCGCATCCGACCTCCATGACGATGTCCCGGACCTCGACCTCGACGGAATCCTTGATCTCCCCATCGTTTATGCATCGGGTCGTAACGGAGCCGCGTCGTGGAACCGCCCGGCGGACGGCTCGCTGCCCGACAACGACGATCTTGAACCGCTGTTCGACGCTATCCTCAAGCACATCCCAGCGCCGACGTACGACACCGACCACCCACTGCAGGCTCACGTGACCAACCTGGACGCCTCGCCGTTCCTCGGACGTATTGCCCTTCTCCGCATATTCAACGGCGAGCTCAAAAAAGGGCAGACCGTCGCGTGGATGAAGCACGACGGAACTGTCGAAAACGTTCGCATCACGGAGTTGCTGACGACAAGGGCACTCGAGCGCGTTCCCACCGATTCGGCGTCGGCCGGCGACATTGTCGCTGTTGCGGGGATCGAAAACATCACGATTGGTGAGACGATCGCCGACATGAACGACCCCCGCGCACTTCCGGTTATCACGGTGGACGAACCCGCGATTTCGATGACCATCGGAACAAACACCTCGCCGCTTGTCGGCAAGGTCAAGGGGCACAAGCTCACGGGGCGAATGGTCAAAGACCGCCTCGATCGCGAACTCATCGGTAACGTTTCGGTTCGACTCGTCGACATCGGTCGCCCCGATGCCTGGGAGATTCAGGGCCGAGGCGAACTCGCGCTGGCGATTCTCGTTGAGAACATGCGACGCGAAGGTTTCGAACTGACAGTCGGAAAGCCTCAGGTCGTCACCAAGAAGGTCAACGGAGCGACACACGAGCCGTTCGAGCACCTCACCGTGGACGCTCCAGAGGAATACCTTGGCGCGATTACCCAACTGCTGGCCGCCCGTAAAGGCCGCATGGAGGGAATGACGAATCACGGAACCGGCTGGGTCCGCATGGAGTTCATCGTCCCGTCGCGTGGACTCATCGGTTTCCGCACCGAATTTCTCACTATTTCGCGCGGCACCGGTATCGCCAACGCCATCGCGCACGGGTACGGTCCGTGGGCCGGCCAGATCGTCACTCGCCAGAACGGTTCGATTGTGTCCGACCGTCAGGGCGTCGCGACTCCATTCGCCATGATGGCGCTTCAAGAGCGCATGGCGTTCTTTGTTCAGCCCGGTGATGAGGTTTACGAGGGCATGGTTGTCGGCGAGAACGCGCGAGCCGACGATATGGACGTCAACGTGACGAAGGAAAAGCAGCTCAATAACATTCGCTCGTCGACGTCAGAAATCCTTGAGAAGATGACTCCGCCCCGCGACATGACGCTCGAGGAGTGTCTTGAATTCGCTCGTGAAGATGAGTGTGTCGAGGTGACGCCCGCGAAGATTCGCATCCGGAAGGTCGAACTCGAACAAAACCTCCGCGCGCGGGCCGCATCACGCCTGAAGCGCCAGAACGAATAGACGCGACGTGGATAGGCTGAGCCTGTGAAGGTTGTCCGATTTCGCCATGAGGGGGAACCCCGTTACGGAGTGATTGACGGAGACGTCGTCACTCTGGTCGAGGGTGACCCGATTCACGATGGACTGACGACAACGAACGAGACCGTCGCGTTGGTCGACATCGCGCCGCTAGCCCCCGTCACACCGTCCAAGGTGATTTGTGTCGGTATGAATTTCGCCGAGCATGCGGCCGAGATGCATCACGACGGACCGCAGACGCCACTCATTTTCCTCAAGCCACCCACATCGGTCATTGGTCCGGGCGATGACATCATCCTGCCCCCGGTTGAGGGACGAATTGTTCACGAGGGTGAGCTCGCTATCGTCATCGGGTCTGTCGCACATCGCGTCCCTGAGAAGAACTGGGCGGACGTAATCTTTGGATACACAATCGCCAATGATGTGTCCGCTCGAGACGTCATGTTTGCCGACGGACAGTGGGCTCGCGCCAAGGGATTCGACACGTTTTGCCCCATCGGCCCATGGATCGAGACCGAATTCGACCCGTTCGCGCATAACGAGATAACGACCCGCGTTGACGGTGAGGTTCGTCGTCACGGCTTCACCGGTGACATGACCCACAAGGTTCCTGAAATCATTGCGTTTGTATCGAACGCCTTCACCCTGTACCCCGGCGACATTATCTGCACGGGAACACCAGCGGGGCTTGGCGGGTTCGTCGACGGTCAAACCGTTGAGATCACCATCGATGGCATCGGAACGCTCTCGAACCCAGCAAAAAATCGCGACGACCGAGCTTTTTGATGTCGACGAGCCTGAGCGACGTTCGTCGCATACGTCGCGCGCTCGTTGCCGGTCAGGTATTCGCGGGAATTGGACTCGGATCAGCTGTCTCGGTCGGCTCACTTCTCGCCGCGCACGTGGCGGGCGGCGAATCCGCGGCCGGACTGGCGGCGACGATGTCAACCCTGGGTTCCGCGGTTGCGGCAATTCCGCTGGCGCGCGTTGCGATGCAACGCGGCCGACGGCGCGCACTGACCATCGGTGCATCTGTCGCGGTGCTTGGCGTTTCGCTCGTCATCGTCGCGGGCGGACTCATGTCACTTCCCCTTGTGCTTCTGGGGTTACTGGGACTTGGCGTCGGTGGTGCGGTCAACCTCCAGGCTCGTTTTGCGGTGACCGATTATTCCAGCGCGGAAAATCGCGGACGCGACTTGTCGATGGTGGTCTGGGCGACAACCATCGGAGCGATAATTGGCCCAAACCTCAACGGAATCGGTGTCGTGATCGGCGACGCACTCGGAATGCCGGAACTGACCGGTCCGTTTATCTTTACTGTTGCCGCCCAACTCGCCGCTGCATCGATGTACTGGTGGGGGATCGGTCCCCATGTTCCCACGGTTACCGTCACCAAAACCGCGGCAACTACGGCGGCAAAGCTGTCTCGTGCGGTCCCGTTCGCGATTGCGGTCATCGGACTCGGTCACGCGACAATGGTTGCCGTCATGGCGATGACACCCGTGCATCTCGTTCACGACGGGGCGACGGTAGGCGAAGCCAGTTTCGTCATTTCGTTACACGTCGCAGGCATGTACGCACTGTCGCCGGTGTTCGGAATTCTCAGTGACAAAATCGGAAGAGTACCGGTGCTCATCCTCGGGCAAGTTGTCTTGGCAATCAGCTTGGCGCTCACCGCGTTTTTCCCGATGGATCACACCATCGTGACAATTGGACTAGTCCTCCTCGGTCTTGGCTGGAGCGCAAATACGGTGGCGGGCAGTGCGCTTATCGGGGAACTCTCGCAAGGCCCGAAGCGCCTCACTATCCAAGGTCGAAGCGACGCTGCCATGAGCGCGTCCGGTGCGTTGGCTGGAGTTCTCGCTGGCCCCGCGGTCACGGCGTTGGGTTATTCCGGCTTATCCGTCGCATCGTTCGCATTCGTGGCGTCTGCGGTCGCTCTGATCGTCCTCATCGTCACCCTGCGGTCTCGCGAAACCCCGGAATAGACTGACAACGATATGAAGACTCCGTTCTCTAAAGCCACGGGCAGTGACATCCGTGTCCGTTTTTGCCCATCGCCAACCGGCACACCGCATGTCGGCTTGATTCGAACCTGCCTGTTCAACTGGGCGTACGCGCGACACGTCGGCGGGACCTTTATTTTCCGCATCGAAGACACTGACGCCGAGCGCGACTCGGAAGAATCGTACGAGCAACTGCTGGATGCCCTGAGCTGGCTCGGTCTCGACTGGGACGAAGGTGTTGTCACGGGCGGTCCCCATGAGCCTTACCGCCAGTCGCAGCGAACCGAGATTTATCAGGAGGTCATCGATTCACTTCTCGCCTCGGGTCACCTGTATGAATCGTTCGTCACGCCCGAAGAGATGGAAGCCCGCAACGTCGCCGCCGGCCGTGACCCCAAGATGGGTTATGACAATTTCGAACGCGACTTGACAGCCGACGAGCGCGCGGCGTTTCGCGCTGAGGGTCGACAGCCAGCCCTGCGGCTTCGTGTTCCAGCCGAAGACCTTGGGTTCGACGACTTGGTTCGTGGCCCCATCACCTTCCCCATTGGAACGACAACCGACTTTGTCGTTGTCCGTCCGAACGGCGCGCCCCTTTACACGTTCGTCAATCCAGTCGACGACGCACTCATGGGTGTGACTCACGTTTTGCGTGGCGAAGATTTGTTGTCGTCGACACCGCGTCAGATTGCGCTGTACCACGCGCTCATCGACGCGGGCGTGACCACATTTGTGCCGCGCTTTGGGCACCTTCCCTACGTCATGGGCGAGGGTAATAAAAAACTTTCGAAGCGCGACCCGGAATCGAACCTGTTTCACCACCG
>Ga0214921_10001046_pt1 | contig 48316 bp, 43 predicted proteins | sample LL1505_MetaG_FD_177992 | JGI IMG/M metagenome (GOLD analysis project Ga0214921, IMG submission 177992) | Freshwater microbial communities from Lake Lanier, Atlanta, Georgia, United States - LL-1505 | ecosystem: Environmental > Aquatic > Freshwater > Lake | place: USA: Georgia | collected... | reverse complement strand
CGAATTTCTTGTCCATGAATTCGTAGAGTTCGGCTCCCTTCGGCACATCTCGGCCGTGTCCTCGCACGTACCATTGCTTGAACGTTTCGTACAACTCGGTCTTCTTAATGCCGCGCCCGCCTTGCTGCATCTTAATCTTATCGCGCGCAAATTCGGACAGATAGTCTTGACCCAGACGGTATTTTTGGCTGCTGGCAGTCACCATGGCGCACGGCTTCACCAATCCATTCGTCTTGAATACGTGCTCCACCAGCATGGACATGAACGTCGGCGCCCAGCGCTTCAGCTTATCGTCCAGCATGCGATCAATCTTGAACTGATACGGGTTATCCACATCACCATCGGGATTCGGGTTGTCGCAAAATTTGGACATGAAATCCACCTTTTGAATGCGGCGCCACGTGCCATCGTCGTTGCTTTTGATTTCAAACATGGTGTTCGTGCACACCACCAGCTTGAACTGCGGCACAAAGGTGACCATGTCCTTGTAGAGCGCGCGCCCCTGCAGCGGATCTCCCGCCGACACCTCCTTCAACACACCCTCGTTGATTTGATCGCCCTTGGAGGGTTCCTGCATGACGGCATATCGGATGCCCATGAGCTGCGCAATTTCGGATGACGTGCCGCCGATCCCGTTTCGCTTGTTTGTGATGAGCGTGATGGGCACGGTGGCCTTGTATTCGCCAAAGCAGCGCGACATGAGTTCGGTCAACTTGGATTTGCCGTTACTGCCCGCACCCACATAAATCTGAAACGTTTGTTCGCGGTTTACGCCGATCAAGCACGACGCCAGATGATCCCACATGTAGTTGCGCAGCTCTTCAATGGGGAACAGCTGGGCCATGAAGTCATTGATTTCATCAATCGTGTTGGCGTGCTTCGCGCGATCCAGCGGTACGTAGTCAATGTTGGTGCACTTACTGATGTTGTCGTCAGGCTGCCCCCGGCGGAAGCGTTTTTCGTTGAAATCCACGACGCCGTTGCTGAAGCACATGAGGTACGCGTTGGTGTCCAGCGTGTCCACGAAGTTTTTATCGTAAAACAACTCGCGGGCCTCTTTCATGATGTTGTTTTTGAACGTCGTGGTTTTCAGCCGCATGCAGATCTCGGTGTACTTTTCAGCGCGCATGCTCTTGTCCTTCCATTCGTCACTGCCGGGGTCCTCTTGGTTCATCATGGCGGTGTTTTCAATCTGTTTCGTGTGATACATCGTGTAGATGTCCTTTGAAATCATGAGGCGCAGCGCATTGCCCGAGTCGCATTCCTCCCACCGGGTTCCGTTGAATGAATACCAGGCGTTGTTCTTGATGCTCACGCACACGAATTTGTCTTTGGCGTAGTTGTATACCACGTGCGCCAAATCCACGTCGGTGGCTTCCTTTGTCTTCAGGGTTTCTTCCATGTAGTACTCATTGGTTTTGCGGCGAATGTCGTCGTAGGCTTCGCGCGCATCGGTCTTGGCCCAAAACATGATGGACCGCTTCGTCAAGCACCGGCCATCCGCGGGCGTGTTCATCCCGAACTGTTGCCACTTGTCGTAGAATTCAATGATCATACTGTAAGCGAATTTGGCGGATTTGGCACTGAATGCCATCCATGTGAGAAAGAGATGCGGGCTCGTGTTACGCAGAGCCCACCCGACGCGAATCCATTTGGGTTCGTTGTCATAATACGCCGCAGGCAGGCACATGGTGTAAGCGTGCGTTTCGCGCAGCTCGTATGTCTTAGGCTCCATGGATGTATACATTTGTTCAATGGCCGCGTTCAACTTATCCATGTCGGTAATGTCGGACAGCTGGATAATTTCCACGTGCGGAGGTTGAAATACGACCTTTTTTTCTGCGCCGGAATCACCGGCACTTGCACCGGCACTTGCACCGCCACCACCACCCACGGACGGCTTCACCCGCCTCTGCTTGGGCGCACCAATGGACTGCTTCATTGCAGCATGCTCGGCTTTCACTGCATCTGCAATTTCAAACCCGGCATGATATGCGTACTGTGCAGTAAGTAGTTGGAAATTCACGCGAACGTCAAATATGGACACGCTTCGTTCCTGAAACCCCAGGCTGCAATCTTCGTCCAAATTCATGACGTACCAGTATTTCAATACATAGGCTTGATGTCCCGGTTTTCGCGATCCGTAGAGTTGCCAGTTCGTGTTCCCGCGCACGATGCCTTCATCCAGCACTTCCTCCCACGAATTGGTGAGCGGGAGGTCGCCCCAAATGTTCGGCATTTGAGCAAGCATTCGCTTGCGCAGCATCATTTGAAGCGCGCGATCCATTTTCATGCCGATGAGAATGTGCAACCCGTCTTTGGTAGTGTCTTCCAACAAATTCACGTCGGGTTTCTCAAACACGAAAATGGGAAGCAGTGTACCGGGGGTGAGCACCACCAAGTCCGACAACTGGTCAATGATCATTTCTACCAGATTGGATATGTGCTCCTTTGTATGCTGCCGAGTCTCCACCGACGGAATGTAGCGCTCGTCAATGTCAATCAAGCCGGGACCGTTGTCGGTCAGTTGGCGCTCGGTGAGATACTCTTGACGGCCTTGAATAAACACATGATCCGTATACTTTTTATAGAACTCTCCGATGTCATCCGGTTGAACGGTGAATGCACCGCCAGGAATGCCCAGCTTCTCGCTCCCAATGCGCGTGTGCGTGTGTTGCTCTCCCTTTTTTGAATATCTCTGCTTCATAAACACATCAAATGGCGAAATTGATTTTGATTTCGCTGACATCATGATGGTTGATTTGGTTGGTACTGATATAATCCAATCACATTTTTTTATTTCAATTTTTTGCTTAATGTTCTAAAAATAAGCATCCCGAAAAAACGTCAAAGTTTATTTTGCAATAATAGAATTATCAAAAAAACATACATAAACATAAAGCGGATTATTAACTCTATATATTTTAGACGGTTACAATCATGCAACCTACGGCCGGGCAAGTGTTTGTGAGCAAGGACACCACCATACGGCTATTGAAAGACGTGCGCGAAGTAATGACGTGCGCCGAAACGGGGATATATTACAAACACAGCGAAACCGACATGTTGTGCGGGTATGCGCTGATTGTGGGTCCACCGGATTCGCTGTATCACGGCGGTTATTACTATTTCAAATTCAAATTCCCGCCGGATTATCCGCATTCCCCTCCGGTGGTTGAATTTCTGACCAATGACGGGGAAACGCGCATGCACCCGAATATGTACAAAAACCGGAAGGTCTGCGTCAGTATTTTGAACACGTGGCGCGGAGAGCAGTGGAGCGGGTGTCAGACCATCAAGTCCGTGCTGCTCACTCTCATGTCGTTATTGGACAGCAAACCCTTGTTGAACGAGCCAGGTATCACCGAAAAAAATCCGGATTACGAATCGTACCATCGCATCATTCAGTTCAAAAATTATGAATTTTGCATGCTGCACGTTTTAAAATCGTTGGACGTTTTCAAACAGGTGATTGTCGACATTGAGCATCATGAACAATTTTACGAGCACATGTGCGCCGAATTTCGCAAGCATCATGCGCAGTATTTAGATAAAGTGACCGCACTGGCGAGTCAATATCCGCACGCCGAGTTATTACGAACCACGCACGTCTACCAAATTAATGCGGTTGTGAATTATGCATTACTAACGCGGACGTTTCAAGAATGCCTTCAACGACTGTTATGATTTGATCCAAAAATTGAATTAAACAATATTGTATTAATTCATACAGCAACAACAACAGCAACAGCAACAATTACCCGAAATTATTGACATAATGCACTTCTGTACCGGTTGCAGAAACATGTACTACATTCGGTTGACCCAAGACAATACGATTGTGTATTATTGCCGCAACTGCGGGAATGAAGACAACACCATCACCATTGACAATCTCGTGGTTTCGCAGACGTCTCTTTGCCAAACTGGAGTGAATCAAAGCAACGGTGTAAATAAATACACCAAATTGGATCCCACACTCCCGCGAATCAGCACGATTCAGTGCCCCAATTCGGACTGCCCGTGCAATCGCAACCACAATCCCACACAGTATGCAGATCGGGCGACAATTATGGGAACATCCGAAGAAACCACGACCGATTTGGAAGGTGCTGGTGCTGCGACTGGTGCTGCGACTGGTGCTGCGTCTGACGATGATACCGTTCCTCGCGAAGTCATTTATCTGCGATACGACGAAATTCGTTTAAAGTACGTTTATTTGTGTGCGGTGTGCGATACCATTTGGAACACGGAACACATTTAGAAAAATTAAATATTATGGTATTTTATAAAATGAGTAATCCCCTACATCCAATTCATGATATGTTTGGTTATAATGCATATGATGCTGCTTATAAAGCCGCAGAAAAGGCAGAACTAAATCGGCAACATATCCCTCTTCCAAGTTATCCTCCTCCAAGTTATCCTCCTCCAAGTTATCCTCCTCCAAGTTATCCTCCTCCAAGTTATCCTCCTCCTCCTCCTCATGATATATTTGGTTATGGATTTGTTGCTGCTAATAAAGCCGCAGATAAACTTCCCGAAGGCTGGCGTAAAGCAATAGAGCCAGAAACTGGAAAGCCCGTGTGGGTTCATGACGAAACTGGAAAAATGAGTTATGTACCACCCGTTGGTGGTGCAAAAAATAAAAAAAAACACAGCTGTAGAACAAAACGACGCCGTCATCGTCGCAAGGCTTCTCGTCGCAGCACTGGCAATAAATGATGCAATGAAACATGAAACATGAAACATGAAACAAAAAAATTCATTTTTTTATATTTTGTAAAAAATTGAATAAAGATATCGCGCCATTACATGCATTGATCAAGACATGACAGCAGCTCCGAACGCTTATTCCATCACTGCATTGCAGATTGCAAATCCGGACGAGTTCCGAAAAAATGTTCGCGCCAAAATCGCAGAACGGCTTTGCAGCAAAATGACTCCGGATGCAGCCACAAACGCGGCCCTCAATCTGGAGCGCGGCATCTACAATTTCACACTGCGCGAAGCCGACGAAAAAAACATTGTCAAAAAATGGGACAACGGATATTTTGTGCAAATTTACGCCGACCGTTTGCGTACCGTATGCATCAATCTAAGCAGCCCGCACGTCGTTCAAATGATTTCAAGCAAACAAATCAAGGCACACGAACTGGCGTTCATGACGCATCAGGAAATGAATCCAGAGAAATGGAGCGCGCTCATTAAGGCGAAGCAGCTGCGAGACAAACACAAATATGAAACCAAGGTGGAGGCGTCCACTGACAATTTCACTTGTCCAAATTCCAAGTGCCGTTCCACGAAATGCACGTACTATCAACTGCAAACACGTTCGGCAGACGAACCGATGACCACATTTGTTACGTGCATTGAGTGCGGAAAACGTTGGAAGTGTTAGATTTAATAATCCATTAGAATTAAATAATTTATACAGATACAAAGATACAATATAATTATTTAATGTATTTTTTTTTATATTAGCAATGTTATATTTAGCAATTTTATATTTAGTAATAATATAAAACATATAAAACAGAATGTCTCATTATACACGCCGTCGTGGTCGCAGCAGTCGTAGCAGTCGTAGCAGTCGTAGCAGTCGTAGCAGTCGCAGCAGTCGCAGCAGTCGTAGCAAACATATTCATCGTCGCGGTAAGGGAGGCTCATTATTGATAGGCTTTTAAATTTCATATAATATTTTATGTTATTGGTCGTGTAATGACATAAAAACATATATTTTATGTAGTAAAATCATTCGTTTGTAGATGCAACCCAGTTCAACCACAAATCCAAATCCAAATCCAAATGCGATAAGTGGTGCTATTCATGACGTATATGAAAAAATACATAAAAATGAACATGATCACGATGACACCATAAGAGATCCACATGGCATACTGCAATTATTGAAATCAATGAGAAGTCGGCTTTAGTTTTACAATTTTGTGCACGGTTTTCTCAATTCTTTCGCAAATTGCAGAACCAGAACCAGAACCACCAGACGCCACATACTCACCGCACATTTTTTTAATTTTCACAATTTTCATTCGCAACATATCCAGTTTTGGAATCCATTTGTACAACATGCGAAAACACGCGGATTGGATGCAAACGCAATCACATGTCAGGGCCATTTGCACCGCTCCATGAACCATTTCGTAACTAGACATGTCGCATTCAATGCTTGCCTGCGTCCGAATAAATTTGTCGCATGCGAGTTCATCCAAAGTATCCACATGATTCATGCACTGCAGCTCGTTCAGTAATCCGGCCATTTGATGCTGTATTTTGTTGCAGTGTTCCACAATTTGAGATTCTTGGGCCAACGTCGTGCGTAAAATACGGCGTTGATCAGTTGTCAATCCTACAGAACAAGGCATTGAAGTTCTATGGATTATGGCGCGTTCATGATCCCTTTTCAATTTTTTTTTGTTTTTTTGTTTTTTTTTTGTTTTTTGTTTTTTGTTTTTTGTTTTTTGTTTTTTGGTTGTCAAATCAGTTCCAGATCTGCGAGTCGCCAATACTCGGATTTCCCGCCTGGCAAAGGTCGGCGTATAATGAAGGGCAGCGCCTTTTGTTGCAATTCCAATTGCGCAATCAAATATCCATCAATGATTTTTTTATCAATTGGAATCATTGGTTGAGCCCCTTGATTCAGTTGCTTGGCCCGCTGACCCAAAATACGGGTTTTTTCATATTTGGTAAGAAACGGCATTGTTTTGTGCATGCTGTCCACAATTTCGCCATCGGCATTTCGCACCACGCGCGCGAATGCGTCCACTTCCGCCATGTTCATTTGCATCATTTCATGATGATGTTCCGTGATGTAGTTTTCACGCATTTCGGAATCAAATTTGCGCAAATAATTCATGCCATCGTCGCTGCCTTCATCATCGTCTTCATCTCCATTCAAGTCGTTTGTTTCGCTGTCATCATTCAACTCCATATCATCGTACGACTGCTGCAACGTGGTGATGTCTGCTAACGTGGCCTTCACTTTCACCGCGCGCTTTGTGGGCTTTTTTTTTGCAGACTCCGAATTCGCAAGCGCCGACGCCGCAGTAGCCGTTTTTTTGGCAATCATCGCCGGCGTCTCTTCCATTTCTTCTATTTCATCAAAATCACTCTCGCCGCCGCTGGCATCCGTGTTTGTGTCGGAATCCACAATGGTGGACGCATCATCGGTGTCCGAAGTGTTGTTGGTGGTTTTACTCTCCATGTCTGATTCATCTTCAGACTCGGGCTCGGAAGCAGGCAACGCCATTCCGGTGGCAGCATTCAGACGCGTGTTTTTGCGCACCAACCTAACGTCATCGTCTTCATCGCCATCGCTTTCATTGTCAGAACCCTTAGGGCGGTTAAAAATGTCAAGATGCTGCATCAAATTGCGGACCGTGTGTTGCTATATTATACCCGGATATACTTTTTAATATAATTGTTTCAATTTTTATTTATATCTGCCTCTCCCCCCACCCGTTATTATAGACTATCCATATTAATTAAGCATTTTCTCTCGTTTACGGGTTCGGGATTTGCATTTTTTAACCAGTTTTGCATGAATGTATTGACGACTGGGTTGGTTGCGTTAGCACGACGCTTCGGCGCGCGAAGCTCTTGGTCCAGCGGGTTGGCGCGTTCCCTTTCCACGGTTTGCCAAACGTCGGCCAAAACGGGGATGGCATGTTGAAACCACACCTTGTTTCGCAGGACCAGTACGCAGCTCATCTTTTCCAAGCGCCAGTGAATGGTCTTCATCCACATGTGGGCCTGGTTTCGCTCCATGGCATCGTTGAACCAAGCTTCCGTGTTAGAACCAATCGGTTCGTACTCGTAGTGTGGCCGACCGTCCTTCATGAAATAAATCATGGTGCCGGTCATGAGCGCGGTGCTGGAATCGTGGTCGCCTTCGCCCTCCTCGGAAAACTGCGTCTCTAGAAAGTCGCACTCGTTCAAGTCTGCGGTTTCCATCTGCAGCTGCATTTGAATCCAGTACTCTTTTTTCGGTATGCCCGTGATGTCGCGGTTCACGATGTTTTTAATCTCCAGCATGCGCCCGTAGCGCTGCGATGCGGGGTCCACGTTGATCCCATCCGGCGACGCGCCCAGAAATGCGTGCGTGTCGTGCTTCAGGCACCCGAAATCGGCTACTTTCGTCTTGTACAAGTGCTCGTATATCATGCGCGACACGGGCTCGTACTTTTGCCCCCAGTGCATCGGCGATGCCGTGTTCACGTACTCCTTTTCCTGACCGCACTGCACCAACGGTTTGCACTTCTCGTAAATAAGCTGGTTCCGGCACGCCTGGCTGTCAAACGCCTTCCACGCGTTGCTGGCCGTCAGCAGGTTGTGCCGGAACTCGTACCACTCGGGTGTGCGCTGGTCGGGCTGCGGCTTGGCCCGAATGCGTGCCAGCTTTGCATCAATCAGTAACACGTTGGGCGGCTTCCGTATGAAGGTGCCGTCGCATTCGCGCGGGGGATGCACGTGCCGGAAATACAGCGCCTCGCAGAACTGGCACAGCGCGTCGGCTTCCAGGTCAAAATTAATTGTATCAAACGCCTGCATGCCCTCAAAGTACTCGTGCATGACGCCGCGCACGGTATCGTGGAAGTCGGGGGCGCTGAACGCGAGCGGGTTGGCGCAAATGTAGGCGTCCAAATGCTGCAGCATGTCTTCTATTATAAGCCAAATGTCTTCGGATCCAAATTGATCAAATAGATTAGAGAGATATTCGTTAGGTAAATCAATTTCGGTGGCCCATTCCGCATTAATTGCGCGCAGGGCATCCAATGATTTCGCCCATTCTCCTAGTTGCATATCCATGATGCAATGAAAGTTAAACTATATTAAAGCGACGCATTTATATAGTTATTTTATACTCTTTTTCTAGGTGCGTTTTCGGCGCGCCGTCTTGTTTTTTCTGCCTCCCTTTTGTTTATAAAGGTCGTGAACCATTTCGAATAAACGATCCACCATTTCCCCTTTTTCTTCTTCTTTGCATTGGAAGTACGGGCCGGTTTCTGGGAATGCGGCAACAATCTCGCGAATCACAAACAGAGACGGATTTTTTAGTTCGGAGACGGTTCGCACGTCAATCGGATTACCCTCAAGTTTTAAATTGAGCAGCGACAATGGAAACTGCATTCCCTTAAATGAAGTGATTTTGTTATCGGACAGGTCCAATGAAACCAACCCAGGGGGGGAATACAATGCCGTCTAATGAAGTGATTTGATTACCCTGTAATTGCAGACCAGTCAATTTGGGTGGAAATGCAACACCATCTAGCGTTGCTATTTGATTATGGATGAATTGCATCATTTTTAAATTGGGAGGCAATGATGCATCGTGCAATCTTGCTAACGGATTACCGTATAAATATATGTATGTGGTTTTTTCTGGAAATATTATGCCGTCTAACGATGTAATTCCTAAATTGAGCAACTGAATCATACCATTTTCTGTAATATTTTTGTCTATGTATTCCTGCAATTTTTCACGCGTATCAACTGTTGGTTGAGACATGTTATAATTATTTTGCAGTAATATATGATTATATACTATACTAATTATAATTAATTTGTCATGTATAATCAATGACAGACTCAAACAAGCACGTCGTGTGCATTGCGGGCAAGCGTAATGTCGACAAGCTTAGCGACAAGCTTAGCGACAAGCTTAGCGACAAGCTTTTAAACAACCCGAATAAACATCAAAGAAGTCGCACCATGAAATGGACAATTGATGACGCGTTTTTCAATTATGACAAGCAATTGGAAGTGCTGCGCCGCTTAATTGCAGATGACACTTCATTAGAAGAGAGAAAATTCTTCAAAAAAGAAATAAAGGCCAAGCTGGACGGGTATGCAAGGCAGGACAAAGAAAACGGCATCCCGGATCCCGATTTATCCGCGATTATCTCTCTAGATGCTACCGTTGAATTGTTATTGATAAGTAAGTTGCGGTGCGCTTATTGCCGCGAATGCTGCCAGCTGATATACAAAGACGTGATGGCACCGCGTCAGTGGACGCTGGACCGCGTGGACAATGACCAGGGGCACAATGCAGGCAACGTCGTGCTGGCGTGTTTGGCCTGTAATTTGCAGCGGCGCACCATGGACGCCGAGAGATTCAAGTTCGGAAAACAGTTGCGGATTGTGAAGGGATTCTAGCACAACAAATAAACCAAAATTACCCCTCTTACCACCTGGGGTCCTCGTTACAGAAAACAACAACCTGGTTGTCGTTGATTGACATGCATTTGATGGCACATGTATATGTTTTGGTAGGAAGACGACACATCTCCGTCTTCTCCGGGTCAATGATCACGTCCAGTATAATTTGTCTATCTATAAACGAAGGCAATCGCATACGTCCGTATCTTTTAAATTGAGGGGACCACCAAAATGCTTTTTGGTGGTGGTCCTCCATCATCTGGTCTATTCGCCGGAACGCGTTGGCCGTATTTTCTTCCTCCGTTTGCTTGATGTGGTCTGCGTCTGCACGCGCCGTTGCAACTTCGGCTTGTGCATTCGCGACCTCTTGGGTCGCGTGACTCATATTTTGTTCTGCGACAACATACGCTTTCTGGGCCTTTTCCAATTCCCTTTGCAACGCGTCCAAGTCATCCCTTGCGCATTGCAATGCAGTTGTTGTAGTTGTCATCTGTTTTTCCGCCATGGTCAACCGAGTTATGGCTTGCTTGAATTTGAACGGTGCGCCTGCCATCCTTTAACTATACCGACTACCCCACGCATTTTTTAAGTGATTTTCAGATTGCAATAGTTGCAATAGTAGTTTGCAATCAGCATAAACTGAAATACGAAGTGAACGCTCCTTGTAAAAAGGCAAACACGAGCATGATCACGATAATGCGCACCCAGTCAGTTCGGGATGGATTTGTAAAGTGATACCCGGTGAAGTAATTTACACCATTTACACCATTGTGAAATTTTCCGATGTTGTAATGAATCACGTTTTCAATGACATTTAACACAATGAATACCATAAACGAAAACACGAACACATGAATTGTTTCGGGCTTAAAGTATTTCTTAAATATCAGACCAAACATTGTCCAAACACATGTAATTAAGGCAACATTATAAATTTATAATGCAACTAAAATGCATTAAAATGGATTCGCATTGCACCTTAAATGACGTCACCTTCTGCTTTCTCGTGACCCGCGATTTGTCAAAAGAGCACATTTGGCGCGAGTGGTTGGAAGGATTGAACCGGCTGCAGTTCAAATGCGCAATTGTTGTGCATTGTTCGGACAAGGGGAGCATCCACTCGGAATGGTTGAAACAACATTTGATTCCGGATGAATGCACGCGCAAGACCGCATGGGGATGGGTGTTGAATGCAATGATGTCACTTTACGCGCATGCAATTGACACGTGTCCGGCGGCGTGGTACACCCTGCACTCGGAGACGTGTGTGCCCGTAGTGAGCCCCGCAAGATTCATAGAAATTTTTAAAAGACACAAGCAAAACACATTCGTTGCACATTGCCCTGCTTGGTGGAACCCATTGAAGGTAAATCGCGCAAATTTGCATTTATTGCCGCCGCACCTGCATTTAGCGCATCCCCAATGGTGCATATTTTGCCACGAAGACCTGCATCAAATGATCAACCTGCCCAAAACGGATGAACACCTCAACAATGTGTTGCAAACCGTTACACAAGGGCATGCATCCGAAGAGAGCAGCCATCATGCTGTTCATGATAAACAATTTAAAAAATGTGATAAATCGGCCCACGACATTGGTGGATTGGAAACGAACCCCCAATGGCAATAATCCGCACACGTTCGTTGAATGGACCGACCAAGACGCATCCATTGTTCGCTTCATTCGCCACGAATCCCCAAATGAATTCATGTTCATGCGTAAAATTGCCCCCACGTTCCCGGACCATGTCTTGCGAAACCCCGGTGCCTTTTTTTAAGCCAACGCACTAGAATTTGAATAAGTATTTTAATCGGTTAAAACAATAAAAAAACTTTTTTTTGATTGTTTCACGCGTGTTAGTATTATGTTTAAGAGTTCAAGATAATAATCATAAATCACAATGGATAAACTAAACTTACCTGTTTGTTGTTATTGTCGTTGCATTAGTGCCTTTTTTTAAGCTATACCTGCTGTAAAATCGTAATTCCACACATTTTGTTTGTTACCTTACTTCTTTTTAGCGACGATCTTCTTGGGAGCCGATGCTGCCGCCGCTGCCGCAGCTACAGGTGCTGCAGATGCAGATGCCGAACGTTGCAAAGGAGTAGCACTCTCATCGTCTTCATCCGAATCTTCAACATCTACTTCGTGTGCGGTTGAAGGCACGCAGTCATCGTCGTCGTGAGCAGCAGCGTTCTTGGATGGAGCTGCTGCAATGCGGCGTTGCTCGTCCTCGTCAAGCACAATGTGGCACTTGCCGCGAAGAGATGGTTTGGGTTTCAGGACGGCCTGTGTCAACTTCCATGTCACGCCGAAGCTGCCACCGGCGAACCAGAGACCGCCGCAAGTGATGATGAGTGCAGCGTCAGAACCCTTGACGATGAGATCCTTGGGCGACTTGCCGTCACTGTTGGGAAACAATGCATTGCTGTTGGAATCGTAGATTTCAATGTCCTTCCATTCGCCGTCGTAAAATGGCAGCTTGATTCTCAGTGTGGGATTCTTGGTGCGATCTGGCTCGCCAGTTGTCAGATTCTTGGAATACGACAGCACCGGATTGAAGATGGCGGCGATGACTTCAGCCGACATTGCCTTGCCGAACCATTCCTTGGCATTGGCGATGGCATCCTGCTTGATCTTGTCCTCAAATTGCTGCAGCGCCGCAAAGAATTTGCTCACGCCGGGGGTCTTGTACTCGTCGCCTGGGAATTGGAGCGCCATGCTGTAGGACTGCACCTGGCCGGTCTTCTTGTCCACATTCTCGTTCACACCCCATGTGAGCATGAGGGGCGTCTGAATGTTGAGCGCGGAACCGGATGCAGCATTGAGAATGCTGACACTCTTGCCGCCAGAATTGTTGACTTTAACCTTTGCGTATTTAATATCAGTCGCGGGGTTGAAAGAGGTTCCGGAGATGATTGCTTGTGTGGCCATTGTGTTGTTGTGTGTTGTTGTTGTTGTTGTACTACTAACTACACCTTCCTATGGTCAATCCTTTAAATCAATTTTTTTTTAAATTCACAAAAAATACTTAAAGCCGAACGTGCAATTCATTCATTTTTTTGAATTTTCGGATTTTCGGTATCGGTGAGCAATGACGGCAATTCTTTATGTAAATGTAAACTGGTTGGATGTGTTAGTCCATAAATTTTTTTTGAAATGTAATTCAACGGGACTTTTACTGTATCGTAAACCCCGTTGACAAAGTCAATATGAATTCCCATTTTATCGCAATTTTTAATAACACTTCCATCCAGCTTTTGCAATATTAAATCCAATTTTCTCTCTATTGCATCCATCCGATCTATCAAATTGTTGTAATCATACTGGTCATGTTGTGTTTGTGGTTGCTCTTGTTGCTGTGGTTGCGACATGCTTGATTATTGTATTTATAATTGTGTCAAATATAATAATCATGTCCTTTTTTCGCAAATGCTGATTAACTAAACCAGACCATTTTCCACATGGGATCGGAGCACGGAGACGGCGCACTCCTTATTGGCACCATCGGTTGCAAACCGGGTCTTCTTGGACGAGAGAATTTCCGAGATAATTTGTTCAAGTTGAGCAAACAGGGCGGCATCAGCTTCGCTGACATTTACGGCCTTCTTCAAGGATACAAGAAGCTCGCGTAACTTGGCCACTTCGGCTTTGAGACCGAAATACACGGTTTGCCTTGATGCATATGTGAGCTTCAAATCCTTCAATTTGGAGAGATCTTGAGTGTATGCGACGGAATCCGCGCGAAGCACGTGCTTGTATTTCTCATAATGCGCCAAAAACGCCTGGGCTAGATCGCGCGTGTCGTACACGGTGGCATTACGAGCCCGGGCCAAAATGTCCTGCATAAATGTCTTGTGCTCATCATTCACCAGCTTGGATACATGAACCGACAGTGCGGCAAAGTTGGCGTTGGTGTTGTCAAGGGTTTGCAAGAATTGCGGCTTGATCAAGTCAAGTTTTCGCAGATAGAGCGAATCTGCATTCATTTGGGCATAATGCGCGGCGATGCTTTGGTTCGTCTTAATAATGCTGGCTTGCAGCCCCATCAGAATGTTTTGCTCATCATCCTGCTTCATTATCAAATTGTCCAAATCGGTTTGAGAGAAATTCACATTCTTTTTATTTTGTTCAATTTCTCTCGTTTGGGCATCTTGAGTTTCCTGAATGATGGAAACAATGCGGGTGTTCATGTCGTTCACGTTTTGGATGACGTTCGTTTTTGATGTTGCAAATATTTGAGTCTTGGTGGATTTAATTGATTTGGATTCTGGTGCAACAATGGGTGCAACAACGGGCTTAGGTGCAACAACGGGCTTAGGTGCAACAACGGGCTTAGGTGCAACAACGGGCTTAGGTGCAACAACGGGCTTAGGTGCAACAACGGGCTTGGGAGCAGCCTTAGGTGCAGCCTTGGGCGCAACCAAGTCGCCGCACACTTTGTTCTTCATGGCGGTAAACGTAATTTTCATGGCAGTTTGTGCAAGGGTGCATTTCACGTCATTACATTTGACCTTATTGATGCATGACAAAATTTCTTTATTGCAATTTTTACTGCGATTCAAACCGCAGCACTGGTCGTGTGCTTTACAGCACGCATCCAGTGAATCCCTTGGACTTACACCCCATTGACATGCTGGTCCTTCCGCGCCTTTGAATTTTTGCCCGCCGCAATAATTTGGACCGCAGTAGTTACCATAGACTTTGAACCCTTTTTCTTTAATATTGGTAGCAACGGTCTTTACAACGGGTGCAACGGTCTTTACAACGGGTGCAACGGTCTTGACAACGGGTGCAACGGCTTTGACAACGGGTGCAACGGCCTTGACAACGGGTGCAACGGCCTTCTTGATGGGCGAAATAATCTTTTTCACAACCGATTTAGGCTCCACGGATGCAGCGAAAGGAACATTCGGGCCAGCCTCGCATCCTGCAGCAAAGTAGCAGCGTGAGCCAATTGGCTTCCATGCCAGCTGCCATTTGGAAAGCAGCGAATCGGGTCCATTGTATCCCGCCATTTCCCACTTCTTAGCACCATGATTCACATTCATGATTTCGCCACTGGGAGAAAAGAAGTCGGCTGCATTTTTGGCGCCATCGGCGTTGCCGCAAATGCCACCCATTCGGCCATAATAATTTGTGGGTACGCTCGTTTCAAGCACACCGCAGTATCCACCGGTGATCATGACGCCAAACCCTTCGGGCGTGGACAGTTTCAATCCAACCGCCGAGATCTCTTTAGTGCGCCACTCCACCGTTTGCTTTCCGTAGCGAATGCTGACACCGCCGTATTTAACGGTTTCATCGCGCTTCAAATCCGTCTCCACGCCATTGACGCGAATTTTTTTGAAATTTTCCACAGTAACTTCAATTGAAATTTGTTTGTAACGGACAAGCGCCCCCGTCATACAGGACGGCACACCAACCAGATTGGCTCCGTTCTTACGCATTTTTTCTTGCAGCTCAAACACTCCGTCACGGGACGTGGCGATGGTGTAAATGCCAGGTTCCTGAATGTGAAAGAAGTCGCCGTCATAATTGGTGCAGTGAGGGTCACCCGATGCCACGCAAAACCGTTTGCTGGGGGATGTAACTATATTTTTGGCTGAAAACTCCATGGCAGAAATAGCGCTTTCTTTGGCGATCGCTTCGCTTTTGGTGACGCGCATGTCTTCCAAGCAGCCGCTGTACACGTCGGCATTGTTCTGGATGCCCAGCGAAGTGCAGAAAGCGACAGCGGATGCGCCGTTGGTGGTTTTTATCCAGTCGTTCAACGCGGCGGAAACCGAAGTCGCAGCCTTAGTCGCAGCCTTAGTCGCAGCCTTAGTGGCCGGTTTAGGAGCTGGCGCAGGTGCAGCTTTGGGCTTAGGAGCTGGTGCAGCTTTGGGCTTAGGAGCTGGTGCAGCCTTAGTCACCGTAGGTGCAGCCTTAGTCACCGTAGGTGCAGGCTTGGGCTTAGTCACCGTAGGTGCAGCCTTAGTCACCGTAGGTGCAGCCTTAGTCACCGTAGGTGCAGCCTTGGGCTTAGGAGCTGGTGCAGCCTTAGGCAAAGATCGTAATAAATGGCGCTGATGCGTTTGATTTAGATGATTAACGACAGTTGCGTTGATATCCGATGCATTAACCATAATATCCGTTGTATTATCCCATGTATTGTATTGAATGCTATTTGCAGACAATGCGAACGTGCAAAACAAAAGCAAGCAAGGGACGATTTTCATTTTAAATGAATGTGGGGTTATGAATTGTAATGATATAAAAAGTTTAAATTGTTTTTAAATATGTTATGATTGCTTTGGATCCTAAATCATTTGATTTTGTTGATTCATATGTGAAAAGATATAAAAAAAATATGCATAGTATAATAATACATTACGTCGCACACGCACACTCACATACACACACACACCCATTCTATGTCTGATCAATATTTACCACAATCAGATGAAGTCTTGGCTCCAAAAAAAAAGAAAATTGTTGTAAAAAAACGAGACATTGTGCGCATCCCTGAATGTGTAGAATACGCCGAATTTGTAAAATCCGAATATAAAGTGAACGAATTGAAGGAGATATGCAAGCATTATAGCATTAAATGCAGTGGCACCAAGCCAGAATTGAAGGACCGCATTTATACGCATTTGATTCAATCGCATTTCATCAAGCGAATTCAGCGCGCGATTCGTCGTAGTTATATAAAGAGGCATTCGCGTATGAGCGGGCCTGCATACAGTGACCGGTCGTTGTGCGTGAATGATAGCGATTTTTACAGCATGGAGCTCGTGGGCGACATTCCGCGCAACCAGTTTATCAGCTTCAAAGATCACACTGGTATGATATATGGGTTTGATGTCATGTCGCTTTACACGTATTATGGAACGTATTATGACAACGATAACGGACCTACTACGACGCCACCTGTCAATCCTTATAACCGCATGAAATTTCCGTCCAGTCTAAGCCTTCAAATGTACCGTAAAATCCGGCTCACCGACATCCTGGGGGTGCCCTGCAAAATTAAAGAAGACCCGGAACCGGTGCTTTCTATGGAGGAGCGGGACGACCAAATATTGTTCGCCGCATTTCAACAAATTAACTCGCACGGTCACTACTCGGACTCGGCGTGGTTTAGCGAACTCAACTTTTTGGGAATTATGCGATTCATGCGCGAGCTGAACGACATTTGGACCTACCGAGCGCAACTTATGCCCGAATTAAAAGAACAAATTTGCCCTCCCCACGGCAACCCGTTTGCCCACGCTGATCTGCGAGGCATTCCGCCGCTTCAGCCTGACGTTATTAAGCATCATGGCATTCAAGTTATACACAAATTTGTAACATCGGGCATAAATCGGGAGAGCCAGTCGTTGGGGGCGTATTACGTGCTGTTGGCACTCACCCTCGTGAGCCAGGATGCCCGGACTGCAATGCCGTGGCTGTATGAATCGGTGGTGTACACGATGTCGCCATGATTCCCATGATTCCCATGATTCCCATGATTCCCATGATTCCCATGATTCCCATGATTCCCATGCTTGTTTGAGATGTCACATGCATTGCCTGAATACACATCAGCGTGCAATAAACATTTAATTCGTAAAACGGCTTAAAAAGACATCTATATGTAGGGTATAAACAAATACCATGGCTAAGACAACAAAGACCTCGGCGACCACCGCCTCTGCTTCCTCTGCTTCCTCTGCCGCCGCTGCCCCTGCCGCCGCTGCCCCCGCTCCTGCCCCCGCTAAGGTGGTTAAGGCCAAGGCTGCAAAGCCTGCCAAGGAAACAGTTACTTCCGCCGAAGTTCCTGTTGTTGCTTCTGCTAGCGCCACTGCCACTGAGGCCGTTGCTGCTCCCTCCAGTGAGTCCTTGATCGCTTCCCAGTTTTCCTCCATTTCCGCCAAGTTGCATCAGGTTGTTGCGTTTGCTGCCTCTCTCCGCTCCGAGCTTCGTGCCCTTGAGCGCCATGCCGTGAAGGAATTGCGCACTGCGCAGAAGGCCAGTGCGAAGAAGCGCCGCAAGGTTGGAAACCGCGCCCCCTCCGGCTTTGTAAAGCCCACCCTCATCTCCAAAGAGTTGGCCGAGTTTCTTGGCAAGAGTGACGGTTCCGAGATGGCCAGAACCGAGGTCACTCGCGAGATCAACGCGTACATCCGCACCAATAACTTGCAGGACAAGGAGAACGGTCGCCGCATCAATCCCGATGCCAAGCTCAAGAGCCTTCTTAAATTGAAGAAGGGCGAAGAGCTTACCTACTTCAACCTGCAGCGCTACATGTCCCCTCACTTCGCCGTCAAGGGAAACGCTGAGGTTGCTTCTGCTTGAAAACAAAATGAATAAAAATAAAAATAAAAATAAAAATAAAAATAAAATAAAATAAAATAAAAATCGGCTTATTTTATTTTGCCATGTTTTTTTTCAAATACTTTCATATTCAAACGAATATGAAATTTTCATGCGCCATGACTTCGTGAAGTAATTTATCATTTCGTGTTCGTCGGGCTGGCCTCAATTCTGGGACGTGGTTGATCATGTTTGTTGCGTCAAATATATTGTAGACCGCCATTGTGGTGTCGTAGTCAAAATAGACCCGATGATTGTAATTATTGCAATTATGATGCAGCCACGTGTAGAAATCGGGCGCAAACACGTCGTTATTTTTTTCGGCATCTTGTCTGCATGTTTTGTATTGTTTGAATAGAGTCAGCGCATTCCTAAGATTGTGCCCGTGTACGGGGCCGCAATTGTAATCAGTACCTGAAATGACGCAGATCTGGCGAAATTCGGTCATGGTAATGTCGAGAATGTTCAAAATCTTGCGCATGTCGTACATTGTAGCAGTTTGATCAAATAAATTGAGGTGTCGCAGAACGCGATAACACCCGTGCACAAACAGGTCTGTGTCATCGGACACGCAAGCATATGCCTTGCGTTTTATGACCATTTGCGCGCATAAAGCATCCGCTTCACCTGAAGCCACAATGTATTGAACCCCGAGCGCGCGCATCAACGTTTTGACCCGTTCAAAATCAGCATTGGCGATGCGTATGAAACGACGACGCAGCATTTTGAGCGCATACGCATGTTTCTTATCGTTGTTGTTGTTGTTGTCGTTGTCGTTGTTGTTGTCGTTGTCGTTGGAAATGAGTCGGTTGTATTGCATTTCCGCAATCCGTTTCAACCGCGTACGTTTGTGCAACGTCTTTCGCTTTTCCTCCGGGGGTTTGCCATCAAATATGAAGACAGCCTCTATGTTGTGCATTTGGAATAAGGAGATCATGGAATACATGTTTTCTAACAACGCATCTTCCGCAATGAATCGGTAGATGAAGATGCTGGCGTCTATCACGACCACTTTATCGGCGAGTGCGTTCAACGGTATGGTTTTGATTGCTTCCGGACATTCCTTTCGTACGAATTGATTTAAATTTTTAATGCCCATGGGTATATATGTGTGTGCGTTTTGTGCGTGACATCAATATTCCCGGCCATAATTCAAATCAATTTTTCATTAAAATTTTAATTAAAATTTATCGTTAAAAGGCGTCATGCGCATGGATGACCCCAGTACCGTATCATTCAACTGCACCGCATTAAAGGCGGGGCATTGTTGCTTGCAATAGTACATCAGCTCCATAAAGCTATTAAAATTGGACGGAATGGTGTGAAACTGCAGGATGCCCTTGTTGTTTCGGTGACACCATTCCATGAATTCGGTGGGAGAGTGCAACAATGCGCATGTCAGAATGTAATACGCAAACACGTTCGTGTTTTCACGGTATTTTTTGGCAACAATGGCGCGATTAGAGTTAGTCGGGTTTACGAGCACATCGTGCGGAATGTCCGCGTATCGCAACAGTTTCGCGCATTGATTCTGCGCAAACCGCGCATTTGCGTGCAACCCTTCCATCACGCATTCCATAAACACTTGCAAGTCAATGTTGGTGCGGCTATTGCTATTTTGGCCCTTATTGTAAACGGGTGTTGCATGGTCGTCAACGAAGCAATCAAACACGACGTTCAAAATGCGCGCCCATATTTCGCAATACGTTTCATAAATGCGCACCGGGTGCGAAATGGCATACATTTTTTGAAGCATGTACTGCATTTCCCGGTCCACTCCTTGCGGTATGTCCGATTCAATAAACGATAGGCCCATCGCGTGAAACAGCTCGTGAATGAGCACCTTGAACCACTCCTCCTTTCGGTACACCACAACGTAATTTGTCCGGGTACAGTGGTACGATAACCCGGTGTTGGCGTGCTCGCTGTCAATCACTTCGCCCCTTTTTGTCGGAAAAAGTTTTTTAAATTCCGTCATGTAAATGTAAATGCTGAGCGCGGACGAGCACGTGGGACGGGATGCGTGCATTGATACCAAGTGCATGAGCGCACAAACGCGTCTTGCATGCGCGTCCAACTCGGGATTGTGTTGATTGTGTTGATTGTGTTGATTGTGTTGATTGTGTTGATTATTGAATTCCACAAAATGCAGGAACACCTTGCGGTGACCCACGGGGAAAGTGTACGTAGTAGCCACGCCTGGTTCGTTCAGGATGTGGCGCTGAATTTCATCCGGAAACAAGTCGTTATCCGACGTTTTGCGCATGTCTTCCGGCAGCGGGAGCTGCCTTGGGTTAACCCTTGAGTCAAACGGGGTTGCAATGGGCGTTAGTTGTTGATCATTGCATTCCGTAAACGAGCGCTGCATGTCCGCATACAGCCCGCGAAACACCTTGTGCATGGTTGTATCATTGGACAAATAAAATACCATGAACGAAATCAATACTTAATATAACGATATATTGCGATTTCATTATATTTGGTTTTTTTATATTAATATTTGCCCTGTTTATTTCTTATTTTTCTCTCGTTGCAGCCGGTGCCGGACGCGCATCAATTCGTTGCAAACGATGGGCGGCTTGCCGCGCCTAAACTGCACCAGCTTGGCGTTCCGCGTGTTCAGCAGCATGTCCGCCAAATAAGAGTTCTGGCTGTATTTGGCGTACTGCGCATCCTCGCGCTCCTTTTCTTCGCGCGTGCCGAAGTCCGCATCGGGTTGAACGTCCTTCTGCTTGTCCTGCACCAACGCCACGCTCTTTGACAGGTCCGAATCCGAATCAAGAGAGAATTGCAGATAATGCTTGGGGTTCTCTTTGCGGTACTTGCTGCCCTGCAAGTAGTGCTCCAGCGTGCGCCACTTGTGGTCGCCTAATAAGAACAGCGCCTTTTCGCGGTCGTCACCCGGCGGCTCCCACAAGTTGGACAGCATCTTGCGCCACTGGGGCGTCTCCTTCGCCAACGCAGCAAACTTGGGAATATCCGCCCGCTCAATGGTTTCGCCCGACCCCGTGCCCGGCAGCGGCTTGTCCATGCTCTTGCTGTAAAACTGGAACACAATGGCGTCGTCATACAACGGCGCATGCGCCGGCACCAATGAATGGTCGGCACTGGCCCGGACTGCTTGGTCCTCATCAAGGCCCTTGAGGCCCAGCTCCTCCTCGCGAAACGTGCGGAATTGCGGGATCAGATTGTAGGGCCCCGCGTTGCGCTCCATGCACTTTTCGGTCACCATTACCTTAATGTCGTACGGAACCTCTCGGAACGTCAGCAGCGCCTCGTCCTTGTAGGTGATGAGCTTGTAGTGGCTGCCGGTGTGTTCGGCCATGATGTAGAACTCGGGCTCAAACGTGCCTTGGTCTTCCAGCACGCGGTCGTTTAGCTGGCCGCACTGCAGCACGCCGCCCATTTCCCCCGCGTGGAACCGCTCCGACGAGAGAATGATGAGCTTCACGCGGAGGATGCGCTCCAGGGTGGAAATGGCCCACGTGTCAGCCCAAAACGCGGACGACTTCAGCATCTCTCGGAAATCTTCCAGCGTGTTCACGTTTTTGATGAAGTGGAAATCCTGTAGCAGCTCCTTGGTGAGGGCCAGTTCGGATTTCAAGCGCTTGAACTGTGCGGCGTTGCGGCGCGACTCGGCAATGATTGCTTGCTGCTCTTTGGCCTCCGTGGTGCGCTCCAACCGCTGCTTCAGCTTCGCGTTGGCATCCGACAAAGCGCGCATCTCTGCCGTCGTGCTTGCAATGGACTCCGACGCGGCGGTGTAGTTCAATCTGTAATTTTGAAACACGTCTTCGGTGGCTTCCGCCGCCAACTTGCGCCGGAGTTCGGGCACTTCCACGTACTTACCACGGGTGCGGTACGCGTCGCGAATCACGGCAAACAAGCAGTCGCCGCCACCCTCGTTGTCCGTTATGCCAAAATGGTTGTTCTGCATGTGCGTCTGGATCCATGGCTGGTCGGGCTGCTTCGCGTATTCGGCGTGCTCGGCTTCCGCGGTTTCCTTTGTCTGGGGCGGCAGGGCCAGCGCCTTCATCTTGGAACGCAGCGCGTCGGCCTCGGCGTCTTGTTCTTGTTGTTGTTCTTGTTGTTGTTCTTGTGGTTGTTCTTGTGGTTGTTCTTGTTGTTGTTCTTGTGGTTGTTCTTGTGGTTGTTCTTGTGGTTGTTCTTGCACGAATGCAGCGATTGGCGCCGTCTTGCCGCGACTGTCGGCTTCCAGCATACCGGCTGTGACAAAGGAGTAAATGAGCGGATACGGCAGCTTGTCAATATCCAAGTCGTCCGCATCATCTAACATTTCGCTGGCTTGATCTGCCCGAATTTCAAACACGCCAATTTGTTTCACGACCCGATCGTCCGTGTTGATTAAATACATGGGGTAATAAAGTATGTCTTTTTTGTCGGTTTTACCGCGACCGATTGCAACGCGCACCTCTTTGCCTAAAAGCTCAATTTCATACATGGTGGCATCATAGTCAACGTCGTCGCGTTCAAGTTGCCTGTATTCGCGATAATTGATGTCCGGATCCAGTTTTGAACGGACCATGTATGAGAGATATTCTTGAAAGTTATATAATGCATGCATTAAAAATTTATGTTTATGCAGTTTATTTTACAATTTTACAATTTACAATTCAAGCGCTGTTATTCGGACGACAGCACATGATATAGCACCGCGCAATTGCACTGATTCCGAACACGACCCCGATGATGATAAAAATGACATATGTGATTGGCATTAATTACTTTATAATAATCATGGGTTATTTGTTTCGTTTAAGAAAAGTAAAATTAAAATAAAATACTAAAATAAACAAAACTGCATGTTCAATACAGTAACGCGCAAATACAAAAGAAAATTCAACCTCACTTTGAAACCAAGGTTTCAATCCTTTATTTCTGGAGATGCTAATACTGAATACGGCGGAAATAAAAAAGGAATAGATGTGAAACTGGAAAAAGACGATAAAGGCAACCCAAAAGCGTGGTTAATTGGTGGTGACTTTTTTTGGGATCCGACGTTTGAAGAACTAAAAAAAGGCGCAAAAAATGAACGATACAAAAAGTTCATTGATGTTTTGATGAAAACCTATCCGCGGTTTAATAATTTTACACAACCCAGCATGAGAAAAGGCATATTACTCACGCATGCAATGTTTTGTAAATTGTTCGCGCCCAATTCCATACTAGGCCAGATGTATCCCTACTTGATTGCAAAAATTAAAAAACGAAATTACTGTCCATACTCATACCCATACCCATATACTGTTAAATATAATCATATGAAACCGGTTGCTCCTATGAAACCAGGTATTATGATGAAACCTATGAATCCAATTGCTCCTATGAATCCAGTTCTTAAACCAATTGCTCCTATGAATCCAGTTCTTAAACCAATTGCTCCTATGAATCCAGTTCTTAAACCAATTGCTCCTATGAATCCAGTTCTTAATCCAGTTCTTAAACCAGTTCAACCTATGAAGCCAGGTATTTCAATTGTTCCTATGAATTCAGGTGTTCCTCCTATGAATCCAATTGCTCCTATGAATCCAATTGCTCCTATGAAACCAGGTGTTCCTCCTATGAAACCAGGTGTTCCTCCTATGAAACCAGGTATGAAACCAGGTATGAAACCAGATATTATGAAACCTATGATTGCTCCTATGAATCCAGAACATACCTTTAGGAAACCAATGAATGCGAATTCTTATGATGCTTCCAATGTGAATTTATATCATGATTATCATGATTATGATGCTTTTAATGCGAGGTTATATCATGCGCCTGCACCTGCTTATGCTTATGATGATGATGATGATGATAATGATGATGATGATGACACTGTCGCGGTTGGTTACGATGATAGAGTTGATGAACCGAATGTAAATTATGCGAAAAATATGTACGCCCATGTGAATCCGAATGTAAACCCATTACATCACAAAACACTAGCCGAAAGAGACGCGTACCCTTCTTTTGAAACTACAATACTAATGAATAATGTAACATATCCCATTAAATTTACAATCCAGGAAAACAGGGGTGGAGGAGATTGTCTCTTTCACAGCATTCATGAAACGCTAAACCGAGCAAAACCAGCAGCAATACAAGGTAAATCATCTCACGATATACGGGTTGAAATTGTGAATTTTGTTATGAAAAATTTGGACAAACCTCATAACCAAATGACGAAACAAACGTTTGCAAACGCACTTAAACACGGCGTGAGGGTGAATGGGCACATGCTGCATAAAGACAATTACGAAAAAGCAATGAAAACTTCTGGCACGTACGGAACTGACCTGGAGATTTCGGCGGCATCCCAGTTGTACGGAATAAACATATACGTGGTCAATAAAAATGGCATTTCATTTGATCAACTATATAGCAACGGTTATCCCACTCCGCATAACACATGGTATATATTCAACTATAACAATGTGCACTTCACATCACTCATACCAAATTGATTTTTATATGCATGCAGTATTCATTCAAATGGAGCCGATTCTTGGCGCATGATTTCGCGCTTTACATCCAGCGGCATGTTTCTGATTTGATTCAGCGGATCGTCCACATTCGGATCGTAGTTCGGATCAGCCCGCGATCCACGGTTTGCGAAGAATACGTCCATGACTGATACCAATTTGCTCATGGGTTCATTGCTGAACCATTCTTCCACACAAATGAGGTCTTCTTCAAATGGTTCCACGTTTGGGTCATACCGGTTAATGGACTTGCGCGAGACCCATGAGTTGACGAACCAACGCGTGTATCGGAACGGACGTCCCGAATTCGTGCGGTCCGCGTTACCGGATTCGTCGCGGCGGGTGCGATGCACCCAAATGGGGCTTCGGCGTCTCTCGGCGCGTTCGGATTCCAGCCGGAACCGCCAAATGGGGGCCAACGTTTTGTAAAGAGCTTGGCGAAAATACGGGGCACACTCGGTGCAGAACCTGTACCCCATATTAAAATCTTCGGCGCTTTCGGCATGAATGTCGTCGGCCGAGGGTTTCATGTCACCGCACAGGTAGCATTTGCGCTCATAAATGAGGCACATGTACATGGGCGGTGGCAAAATGCCGGCGCCGTACCAGTCAATTTCAGGTTGATCGTACATCCGGGGATCAATTGTGCGATACGGCAACCTGTGATCACCCAGGCGATGCTGCGTGATCAGTTTGGCGGGGTCGCACAAATGCATGGGGGTGTCGGCGTAAGTTGGCACGTTCAGCACCCGAACGACTGTCTCGGGTTCCCCCGGAAGTTGGTTGGTTTCTTTATGTCCGCTGTTTGATTGCATTGTTTTGCGTTGATTTTGCGTTGATTTTGCGTTGATTTTGCGTTGATTTTGCGTTGATTGTATATGTTTTGCCCTTTATAATTTAAGTCGTTTCAATTTTTTTGAATATATGGAAATTCAAAAAAAAACACGTTGATTGCATTGATTAAACTTTGACCCAACTCGCGGGAAACAAGTCTTGCGTGTCGTGATTTTGCAACGCGGGACCGAACCACGTGCTCGGGTAGCACACCACCTTGTCCGGGTTCTGGTTGAAGTAAGCCCCCCACCAGCTGAACGTGCTGTTTGCAATGATGTTATTATCGCACACGCTCATCAGCAGCATCTGCTTCCAGTCTTCAATCATGTCGGGCACCTTGTGGAACCGGCACCGTGTAAAGGCGGGATCGGCATTTAATTGTTGCATGTGATCCGCAATGACCGCGTTGTCGCGGGCTTCACCGAAAATCAGCACATTAAGGTTGTCAGACCCGCCGTTTAAAACGTGCGTTAGCGCTTGTTTATAATATTCCAGCGACAGAATGGGGTGAAATTCTTGTATGTGCGCGTAATCCCCCATTCGGAAATGCATCGCAACGGACTTTGCCCCTGCCTCTGACGAAAACCAGGGACTCTCTGCAAACATGGCCCGAATGCGGCGTTGTTGTTCCCGCAGCCGGAGTTTCTCGTAAATTCTGTCTTGCACATCGGCGAAATATTTGTCGCTCTGAAAATAGCCGACCAGCTTCAGGGGCGTGACATTCATGGCCTTTTTGCTGGGGAGCTTGTTGTAACGGAATGCGGGCTCTTGGTACACCGGCAGCTGCATGAAGCGCTGCACGTTGGCCTGTGTGGAAAGCACCATCATGGGCTTCAAACTGTGAAGCAACGTGTTCCAATACGTGGCTCGCTTCCCAGTGGCATCCATCGTGGTGTAAAGGAAGTAGCACGCGTCGCCGTTGCGAATGGCTGCCGCAAGCGTGGCAAACACCTGGAACAACTGATTGCCCAGGCCACCGTTGATCAAAACTGTTATCATGTGTGTTTATAGGTATTGTATTTTATTGTATTGTATTGTATTGTATTTATTGTATTGTATTTATTGTATTGTATTTATTGTATGCAAACATGCCAACATGCATTTAAATTAATATTGGTGGCATTCAATTAATGCCGCTTTCGTCGGCTTTTGGTGGGTTCGCGCACGGTCGGCAATCCGTAATCCAGCCATCCCGCCACGGGCACGCCTTGCACGGGGGACAAGCCGTAGCCGTATTTTATTGAAGTCACGTTGTAGCCCAACATTTTCAACAAGGTCAACACTTGGCTGCTCGTGTGTCCCACATAACAAATCAAAAAAATCGGCTTGTCTTTGGGCAATTTGGCCAAGTTTTTTTCGTCTAAAATGTTCAACCAAAAGATGTTTCGCGAGCCCTTAATGTGCATTTTTTTGTATTCTGTTTCACTCCGCAAATCAATCAAGAAATACTCCCTGTTTTTCAGGACGTACTTGTTATAAAAATCCATCGGCGTTATGTAATTCCAATCGTCTTTAATGCTGTGCAAGTATTCTCTCAAACCGGTTGCATCAAAGGACATGGTCTGCAATTATATGTATCGGATATTTTTTATTTCATTGTATTTGCGTGTAGCACGGCAGCGCGTCAATGTCCATGATCTGCGGCTTGCCTTTGATTTGTTTGCGCGGAATGGCGTAGTGCGCAAACATGGGCCGTTGCAGCTGCTCGTGCGGCACGGCGCCGTGCACGGTGCGCGCGATCATTTTATACAATTTGAAGTCGGGGTACCGCTCGTCGCCGTTCTTCTTGTACAGCACGTTGCGCCCCTTGTCGTCTTTCAGCCAGTCCACGACCACGCTGGCCATGCGGCTTTGTTTCAGCGTGGCAGCGTACTCCGCTTCGTCCCGGATGTCCTCCACAAAGTAGTCAAACAGCGAGCACGCCAGGCGGCACAAGTCAAAACTGGGGTTCGGGTCCAGCCGCGGTTTTTTCGGGTTCATGTAGGGCTCGCAGTTGTACTGCGTGGCGGCGTCCCCGGTGCGGTCAAAACTGTCGCTCACCATGGTCTGGCCCCGGTATTTGTAGATGGCGCGCCCGAAATCAATGATTTTCATGATGCGACCGTGCGTAGGAACGCGGTAATACACGCCCTTGTACAAATAGTGCAAGTACTTCTTGTCGGTTTTTACAAACATGATATTGTTCGTGTGCAAGTCGTTGTGCGTGAACGCAAACATGTGCTGGTAAGCAATGAGCGTCATGATGACCTGCATTATGGTGGCGGCCCATTCGGGTTCGGACATCTCGTTCTTGTCCGACATCAAGCTGTCCAGCGTGTTGTCGCATTTTTCCATGATAATGGCTTGCACCGGAAAATTGAAAATGTGGGCGTTGTGCACTTCGTCGTCGCTTCCGTCGCTTCTATCGCTTCCATCGCTTCTATCGCTTCCATCGTCGTCGCATCCGTGGTCGCTTCTATCGCTTTCGCTTCTATCGCTTCCATCGTGGTCGCTTCTATCGCTTCCATCGTGGACGCTTCCGGTTGTCTCGTCATAGTGTTCAAGATTATCATTGGATGATGCAGACGAGCGAGATGAACAGGAATCGCTGTCGTCGTCATTGATTTCCTCCTGCGACGAGAACGGATGTTCTTGTTGTTCTTGTTGTTCTTGTTCCGACTCATCCAATTCCAACGGATCCAACTGGTCCAAATCATCCGCAACCAGCGTTTGGGATGGCGTGCTTATAACTTCAAACACGTCGTTGAAAGTGTTCAACTCCCCCAAATTCAAATCAATGCAATCGGACTCGGATTCGCACAATTTCAGGGGCGGTTTTGGATTATTGGAATAGTGCGACTCAAACACATCGGAATCCACGCGAAACAATTTATTATTGTGTTTTAAAAAGAAATCGCACGTGTTGAAATATTCCAACTCGTCGTACACATTTACCGTGAATTCATCTTGGACGGCTAAATAGGAGCCGTAAAAATCAAGCCCGTGCAAGAACCCGTGCTCGTGCAGCACTTGGCTGGTTAAATACGTGAAAAATGCATCCACATAGGAGGAATTATTCACATCTCGCATTTTGGTTTGATGCATGGAGGTTGGCGCTTCTGTAAAGGATGGCAGCTCCATCAAATCCGTGGATTGCGTGACGTATTTGCCCGACATATACTTGATGGGATCCAATAGCGGCGAATACTTAATGAATGCCAGTATCGTCTCCGACACACAGGGGGCGTCGTTTTCAATCTTTCCAATCACCGTGTTTTTATTCGGGCCAGTTGTAACCGATGTAATATGCCGCCGATGGTTCAATCCGATGGAATTGTGATTGGATTCGGACAACGAAAAGAACCGGCTGTACAGCGGAATGTAGTTTTGCAAACGTTTAAGCCCAGTATTTGCCTTTTCTAAAGATTCAAACAACAACGGATCTTTGCGCTTGCAATACGTGAACTCAAACGGCAACAGCATGACGATGATCCTGCAATGTATGTTTATTCATAACATTAATAATCATTATTTTAAACTAATATCGGCCGTAATTCATTACAATTTATTACAATTCATTACAATTCATTACAATTCATTACAACAATTAATATTAATATTAAACCCTGGATAAAAACATAAAGATTGCACAATAAATCATTAATAATGCCATCATTTTGCAAACATGCTTTAAGGGGGATAAAAAAAGTGCACACACCATCCGCGCCCTCCTACATCAAGACGTTTTTTTACGAAATGAAAAAGACCGTATGCAGCAGTATTCCCATTTTCTCTTTGCCTCCGCCCCCTCTGCCTCAATCCCGCGTGTTTGACACCCTTGATTGCATTTGGTATTACGGAACGCTGTACGTGAGAGAAAATGTGGCTGTTGCGAAGCTACTGGAGCAGCAACCGGAGCAGCAACCGGAGCAGCAACCGCAACCAGAACAACCGGAAATCCAAATCCCAGAATGCCCAGAAGAAGATGACATTGAAAGTGTTTCTAGCGGCATTTCCAGTGGCACCAGCGTTCATCCGCGTAATATTGGGAAACACAACCAGCTTACATATCTAAGGGACGGAATGCAATTGCGGCATTATTTATTTAACGAATTGGATTTGGATTACTGGTATGCCGTCTTTAACGCCCAAACTAATCGCATCATTCGCTTGCCGGATGGGGTGACGTTTGACACGTTACGACAATTTGCGCGCCTGCATTGCAACGAAGTGTTGGGCATGACGCCGGCATTAGGCAATGTATGGACCAATCCAAATTTTCAGTATTTGGCCACAGACGGCAACTGGCATCCGTTGTCCAACCTGAAGAGTGGAACAAACAACTAACCAAATAATAATAAAAACCAATAAAAACCAATAAACCAATAAAAACCACAATAATAAATAAACACAATAATAAATAAACCCAATAATAAAATAATGATATAATGCATCATAGTATTACATCATAACAGGGCATTCATTTTTATAATGCAATTCATCAATCCGTATTTCATCAAACAACACATTACGTCTGTTTCCATTCTGGTATTTTTAGCAGCATTTGCGGCAATTCAAACATTCAAACCCAGGTTCATGTATAATAACGACGGTAGTTTGCGCCAATTCGGTATTGGATTCAGGCGAAAAACAGTGATTCCTGCATGGCTTATTGCAATTATCGTTGCGATTCTCTCATATTTATTGGTGCTATACGCGTCCACCCCACGACTCTACATGTGAATCCATTTATTCCGTCTGGATATAGATTGGCTTGTCCTTGTCCTTGTCATTGTCATTGTCCTTGTTCTTGTCCTCGTCCTCGTCAACGACTTCGCCATTCGCTTCACACGGAGATTTCTCCATGAGGAACACGGCGGTGATGTCGGTCATGAGGTTTAGCGTGAGCAAATAGAACACGAACTTGGCAACGAGTTCTTTCATTCGCACATAATTTATAAACTCAGCCCGATTTTCGGAGGTGTTTTGTCCGGGCTTCAGCTTGTCCTGCAATTCGGTAAAAGCCTTGTTGGCCTGCAATATGTCCGGCTTCGCATCCTCGTTCGTGGTGAGCATGCTAAAAAACCCCCACGGATCGCTGCGAATGTAGTTGATGTATTTGTTAATGCGAGTTGCTGATTGACCGGTTGGAACATTAAGTATCCGGTCCATGAACGACGTAACCCCCATTAATTTTATGAACAAGTAACCAAACGTGTTGCCAAAGGGCTGCAACCACACGTACATGTTTTCTAGCAGCCAAAAAACGGGCACAAACAACAGAACCCATGTCAAAATTGGTCCGCCAAACACCCACCCGAGGTCGGGGCTCACGCATTGTTGGGACATTAGCCACCACATCAAAAAGAAGTTGATGCCCAGTACCACCAATAGATACAACAATTTAATCATTACGTTGTCGTTGTTCGTAATGTAATTGATGTACAAATACATGAGTGACGCCAGGCCATATAATGACAAATTTACGCTTACATCCGGGCTAACTACTGGCGGATTGGCTGACGCCGATGTTGATGTTGATGATGACATGATGTGACAACCCGAAAATTGCTTGATTCAATATGTATAAACATTGTGTATAAATTAATTTGAAATTTTAATGGCATAATGTATCACCCATACCAGATGTATGCAAATAATTATGCAAATCACGCAAGCCCGGCCCTCATAGAACCCGGTGTCAAATACTTTTTCGGCGGCGTTTTGAAACAGTGCAACCGGTTGCGCGAGGAATACCATAACACGATGTTCAATGTTTGCATGTTCGGATTTTTTTTATTAATATTAGGAGCGCTGCTGTATTACAAGCGCACTAGCAAGCCCACGCCCGAACAACAGGTGGCAATTCGTCGCAAACAGCAGGAATACATTCTCTCCAAATTGCGACTGGTGAATGCGGCAAACCACGCAGCCTCGCGGGCCAACTTTATAACAGGGCTTCCTAAATGGGAGGTGCCGGAAGTGGAGCTGATCAAACAGCGCAAAATATTTCTATGAAAAATGAAAACGTGCATAAAATTACGTCGGATGCGTTCAGGAAATAATGTGTGTAACATATAAATTGTTGTTTGTTGTTTGTTGTTTGTTGTTTGTTAGCAAGGCATGGACCCCCCGGTAACAAACGTGAGCAAAGCCGATTACGTGGATGCGCTCAATGAATACTACGGGTACAAGCACCGGTACGATAGTAAGTTTGAAGAGGAAAAGAACGCCGTGAAACATTCGGACACGCTCACCCTTCAGCAAAAACGGGCCAAAATCATGCGCATTAAGCGCAACCGAAAGTGCGTGGCGTGCGGCCAAAGCGGCGGAACCCATTTCACGAACGAGGACGGCGTGCTGCGGGCGCAGTGCGGCAACCGATCGCAGCCGTGTTCGCTGCGCATTGAGATTATGAAGGGCAAGTTCATGAGCTTGGAAGCGCTGGCGAATGAGTCTCTGCGCACGGCGGACGTGTTGAAGGACCAGATCATTAAGACCAAACTGGATTTGCTGTTCAACTACACCACGGAGGAGGAGGCGCTGCGCCAGTTTGAAAAGGATCGCGCGGCGCTGGACCAAGCGCTGGGACTGTACGGCGGGTTCCGGCAAAAGTATTTGGATGTGGTGCGCAACGCGGAGCGGCGCGAAGAGGTGGATGCGCTGACTGCCGACTTTTATGCGGCGGTGCAAGAGTTTAAGAACATTTTGCAAATGGGGACGGACCCGTCCTTCGTGCGGGATGCAGTGGCGCATTACGCGGGCAAAATTGAGCCGCTGAATCGTGCGCTCATGGAGAAACGGTACGTTTACAATGCCGTGGAACGGGACCCCGGGTTAGATGGCGACGCGCTGCGTTTGGTGCAGAAACCGTACACTTTAGAGCAGCTGGAGTTTGAGATTGACGTGCCGAGCATCACGGTGGAGGCGCGGAACCGGCAGCTGCGCGAACGGCTGGCGCGCAAGCGCAAGGAGCAGCTTGCCGCGTACATTTGGAACTGGACCAAGGACCAAGAGCGACTCACGGGCGACGTGTACGAAGTGGCGAACCTGGACGACCCCGACACGGGGAAAGACGAGCTCATTGAGTTCATTGTGGAGAACGGCGTACCCGCCACCAAGTACACGTCCAAGACCAGATCCAGAGCCGTCAAGGAGAAATCCAAGTGAAAAAAAATATAATGTGCATTCATTGTATCTGCATCCATTAAGTAATCCATCCATGCCCTACATTTCGTGGCCGGCATTCATTCTCAGTTTCGCACTCGGCGTGTTTTATATCTATATTTCTCTCCCCAAGCAGCGCGTGGTCACTGTGTATCCTACACAGGACAATGCTGATTATTTTAATTTTAGGGATAAAGCCCACAACTGTTTCCGGTTTGAACAAGAGATGAAGGATTGTCCCGCCAATGACGACACGCTCAAAACCATTCCCATGCAAATTTGAATTTAGTTCAAATTGTTTCATTGTTTTTTCCAAAATTCAAAAAAATAAAATATAGTTATAAAACAACTTAAAGATTTAGCATTGGAATAATGCAACTACATGACTTCATTCATTCTTCCACTAGTCGGGTTATTTTTGGAATAATAATGGGTCTGGGTCTTTCCAGTTTATTTAGGAAGACGTGCCACGGTCGCGATTGCATGGTGTTCAAGGCGCCCGACATGGAGGAAACCAAGAAGTTCACGTTTAAATACGACGGCAAGTGTTTCGCGTACAATGTGAACAGCACGAAATGCGATGATTCGCGTGTTAATGTTGTGCTTTGAACACTATCAGTTTTTCGCATCTTATTATACCCATTTCGCTGCATGACATTCCAAGCAGTTGAGGCCATAGCCTGGTTGTCTGTCAACTTGTCAAAGAGTTCAAATCCCACGAGCTACACTGCGAAGAATCAAACCAATATCCCGTATCAATATCGTTCATTAAATTCTTAGGGATAGATACAAATTTCAATTCAATACCTCCTGATGTCAAGCTGGACGTTAAACGCAGCAACACCGGCATGGCGCAGAGGCGAGCGCGCGGGGCTCATAACTCCGAGGTCACAGGATCGAAACCTGTTGCCGGTATCCATTCCAATTCGCCAGCTTTACAGAAGCTGGTCGTCAAGCTGGACGTAAAAGGGAGCACCCAGTATCACCGACATGGCGCAGCGGCAGCGCGCGCGGCTCATAACCGCGAGGACACAGGATCGAAACCTGTTGTCGGTATTCATCACACATCGCATCGGTGCATCAAGGCACTGGAGCATCTTATCACCCTCCCACTTCGGGGAACGTAGTTCCCTGATTGTCAAGCTGGACGTTAAACGCAGCTGGCATTGATGTAACTCAGCGGTAGAGATGGACTGCCGGTCCAAGGTCGTGAGGTCGAAACTCACTGTCAATGCTATTCAATTCGCCAGCTTTACAGAAGCTGGTCGTCATAGCTAAGCGACGTCAAACACAGTATTACGATGCCGGTGTAGCTCAGTGGAAGAGCGCCTAAACCACCGTCTCCTGCCCCCCTTGACCTGTGCAGATCTCGTTGACCTTCACATGTCCGATTGGGAGATGGTTATCCGCTCATAACGGGGAGGACGTAGGATCGAAACCTACCGCCGGCATTCACTTTTTAGTTGTGATTCATTTTTTTTAATCAAAGGAAATGAATGTAAATGAATGTCGTTGCAGTTAATTTAGGAAAATGTTCTTTGCGTTACATCGTGGAAACATGAATCTGTGCAATACATAAAGATGAGCGACACCACCAGCATTGACGATTTGCCCACGGCGTCTGGACAAAATGCCAACACCCAGAATCAGAATATTGTGATTCAGAAGACGGAACCGGGTGCCATGTCGTATTCGCCGAATGTCCCCGATTTAGCGCCTTCGCAGCAACAACAAGGCCCGCCCCTGAACCCGAATCAGCAGCCGAATCAAAAGCTCATGAACGAATTGATCAGCGGCGTGCAGCGAGCCAGCATGACGGGCATGACCGCGCTGCCGTCACGCGACATCCCCCGCGACACGAGCGGCATGATGCAGGATGCGCAAGTGCAGCCCACGTATGTCCCGCAGCCGCAGAGGCACGTGGACTACATTCAGGACCATGAAACCAGTGCCACGCTGGAACGCGTGATGCACCAAAACACGCGTGGGGCCAATCGCGCCGACACCCTGGAAACCTTTTACGAGGAAATTCAGTCGCCGCTCATGCTGGCCATCCTGTATTTTGCGTTTCAATTGCCGGCAGTCAAGCGGTACATGTTCAGGTACCTGCCGTCGGCCTTGTTTAACGCGGACGGAAACGCCAACTTGACGGGACTCATTGCCACGAGCGCCATGTTCGGCCTCGCGTTTTACACTTTGCAAAAAGGCATGACCCGAATGACCGAATTCTGATCCTATTTTTTTTGTAATTTTGTTTTTTTTATAATTATATTACATATCGTATTACATATGAATGGCAAAACTAACGTTACGACGCAGACCTAAAAGTCGTGGTAAAAGTCGTGGTAAAGGTCGTGGTAAAATTCGTGGTAAAAGTCGTGGTAAAAGTCGTGGTAAAATTCGTGGTAAAAGTCGTCGTGGTAAAAGTCGCATACTTGGACATAAACGTAAGAGTCGCATTCAAAGAGGAGGACGTATGCCAACAAAGTTAGAAATTTATACTGCCTTAATGTTAGAGTTGTTGGATGAAGTTTATTTAACATATAAAACACGTTATGAAAACCAATACATCAATTGGGTTTTTGGCACTCCGCTTAATTTTATAAAATGTATTAAAGCACGAATAGTTGCGGAAAACAGTGATAAAATATCACTTGGTCAATTTATCACAACAACAACATCATATAATGATTCGCAGTTTGCGGTAAGTAATTTTAAATTACTTGACCAACAACAAAAATGGATTGGTTTTATCCAAAGTTTACAAAAGACAATAGATAATACATTTGGTAGTAATATAGATATTGCATCAGACGTTTTGGGACGCAACTATGATTTAACAAACCAAAAACATATTACATATTTAAGAAACTATATAAAGAACCTAAAAGAAGGTGACGAACTCGGTAGAAATGCGCTTGATAAAGCACTTGATAGAATGATACAATGGCAAAATGATCAGACAACTGGAAAACCCACACCATCCCATTTTCTAAAAGATATAATTGCACAGGTTGAAGGTGATCACCCAACAGTAGCAGCAAAAATAAATAAACCAACATTAGCCACGAATACACATACACTAAATTTTGGCGAAGTGCTCGCCATAACTACATCATTTGTATCTGACTCAGCTACATTGTATTTGACTAATCCTGATGGAACCAAAATGATAGTAAACTCAGATGTAGATAAATCAGCAGAAGAAAAACAAGGTGGTCTTAAACAGATCCACAAAAAACAATTTACATACACATGCGAACAATTACCAGTTGGTGAATATACATTCCAATTAATAGAACATCCCAATGAACAACATAAATCAGACCCACTAAGAATCAAAGTGGTGTGTGCAGCACCAGCAGAAGCAGGAGCAGCAAGACCAGCAGAAAGAGAAACAACCGCAACAGCAACAGCAAGACCAGCACCAGCAGCAGAAGCAGGAGCAGTAAGACCAGCAGAAATAGAAGCAGCAAGACCAGCAACAGCAACAGCAAGACCAGCAGCAGCAGCAGCAGAAGCAAGACCAGAAGCAGAAGCAGGAGCAGGAGCAGCAGCAACAGCAGCAGAATCAAAACCAGGTTGGTTTACAAGCCTTGCTAATAGGTTTAGAAGTAGTGAAAAATTTAGTAATAAGATAAAAAATAAGATTGATTTACTAACACAAAAATTTAAAATTTTAGAAAAAACAGGTCATTCAACATTTGAATCAAATAATGACAACAGAATAATGTTACAATTGAAGAAAACAATAACCGGCGATATAGATACGTTAGTACATATTAATAATACGCTGAATGGTCTTCTATTGAAATATAATATTCGTTAAATCGTAGAATTCAACGCATTATCTTCTATCATTTGTTATAGTTTGTAAAAATGATACAGCACCTTTTAGCGAATCTTCAAGAGTCAACTGCAACTAACGCAACCAACGCAACCAATGCAACCGTTAGTCATTTAGACACGCCGTTCAAGTTGCCCATGGAGTATTTGCCCAAGGACCTGTTGCACCCGATTGACACAAGCGTGTTGTCTGACTTGGAGCTCATTGAATGCACCAAGCAAGTGAATGCCAGTGCTTATAATAACGCAACCGAGTCCAATAACAAGCCCATGTACGCCCATGTGTTTCAGCCGCAGTCCGCATTTGCCAAGCGCTACCTCGGCATGTGGGCCAAGCAGTTCACAACCAGCGTGCCGCACTTGCAGGACATGCAGCGCTTCATTGCATCGGCGTCCAAGGACAAAGACCCCCAGTTGAATGATTATGATAAAATAGAAGCCCTTTGGACCCGCATCAAGACCGACGCCTCGTTCCGCGACAAGTTCAACTACATTGACTACGCGCCGCTGGACATGCTGAACCGCTCGCCCGCGTTCCTGCAGTTCTACAGCATTTACAACCTCTTCTCCCCCTTGTTATCGTTTTTGATGCCCGTCATCATGCTCATCGTGCCGTTCTTCCTCTTGAAGCTGCAGGGCGTGCCCATCAGCATGCCCACCTATTTCGGCATCATAAAGTTGATGCTGTCGCAGCACGCCGTGGGCAAGCTCATTTTTGACATGAGCTCCGTCGGGTGGGACAAGCGCATTTATATTCTGGTGTCTTTCGTCTTCTACGTGGTGCAAATGTATCAGAACGTGGTGTCGTGCCACCGCTTTTACCGCAACACGTTCCTCGTGCACGATGATCTGGCCGCCATTCGCGCGTATGCCGATGCCACCATTAAGAAGATGCGCCAATTCGCGGACCACGCGCTCGCCGCCGGCGACACGTTTGCCCCCTTTGCCGCCGACCTACAAAGGAACCGGGAGCAGCTGGAGCGCATGGTGGCGGCCTTGGACCGCATTGACCCGCCGGCGATGTCCGTAAAGAAGTGCATGCAAATCGGCTACGTGATGCAGCAGTACTACGCGGTGTTTTCGGATGCGGGCATTGCGGCGTGCATGCAGTACAGCTTCGGGTTCAACGCGTTTGCGGAGCACGTGGCGCATTTCGGCGAGCTGCTTCAAGCCAAGCGCGTTTCAGCGTGCGAGTTCAAGAACAGCAGCAATCCCAAGGACAGCAATGAAACAGACAAGAAGAAGACCGACAAGAAGAAGACCGACAAGAAGAAGACCGACAAGAAGAAGACCGACAAGACAGAAGACGAAGGCCATAGTAAAATTGTGAACGGGTATTACGTTGCGACGGTGGTGTCCGACGGGCTTCAACCCGTTAAGAACACGGTATCGCTGGACAAGCGGCTCGTCATCACGGGTCCGAACGCGTCCGGCAAAACCACGATTCTGAAGATGACCATGCTGAACATCCTGTTTTCGCAGCAGCTGGGGTACGGGTTTTACGAAGCAGGCACGCGCATCTGCCCCTACCACCATTTGCACAGCTACTTGAACATTCCGGACACGTCGGGGCGCGACAGCTTGTTCCAGGCGGAGTCCCGGCGCTGCAAGGAGATTCTGGACAAACTGAGTGGAGGGCAACAAGCGCCCACAGGGTGCGGGGGGCAAAGCCCGGTAAGACACTTCTGCATTTTTGACGAGCTGTATTCGGGTACCAACCCGTACGAAGCCATTGCCAGCGCGTACGGCTACATCATGCACCTCAACAAGAACGACAACGTGGACTTCATGCTCACGACGCATTATATCCAGCTCTGCAAGCTCTTTACTACAGAAAAACACATTTCGGAATTGGACAAACGAGAGAAAATCAAAAATAGTTCAACCGAAACAACCGAAACCAATACAAATAAAATCCAGAATTTGCACATGGATGTGGCCGATCGCGGCGATTATGATTTTAAATACTTATACACACTGCGTCCCGGCATTTCGGGTATCAAAGGCGGCGTCAAGGTGCTCTACGACATGCAGTACCCCGCATCCATCATTGATGCCACGCGCCGCATTTTAAGCACCCTTTAAAAAATGTGAAGGTATCAAACGTTCATTCGTTTGTTCGTTTGTTCGCCCGCATTTTATTTATTATTTGAATGTAAGACATATTAAATAATAGCTTCAAATACTAACTATATTAAACCATTAAACCATTAAATCATTAAACCATTAAATCATAAAGATGACTGTTTCGGGCTCTTGTTCTTCGTTCTCGGTTGCAACCACCGTGTTTGTGAGTTTAGCAATATGTGCGGTCATTTCTTATGGTGTGTTTTATTATTTTAAACAGCGCCTGTCGGTCATTGAGCAGTCGCAAATGGAACAAGCGCGAATTATGCAGGCCCTGATTTCGCGCGGTTTGGCGCAACAAATGCAACAACCAGGACAAGGACAAGGACAGCAACAACAAGGACAGCAACAACAAGGACAGCAACAACAAGGACAGCAACAACAAGGACAGCAACAACAAGGACAGCAACAATCGCATGATCAGTTGGTCACATGTCATAAAGAAATTACAATCACGCACAATGGGTTGATTGAAGTGAGTTCCGATTCTGAGTCCGAAGATACTGAATCTGAGTCTGAGTCTGATTCTGAAACTGAATCTGGCGACTCCAAGTCCGAGTCCGAGTCCGAGCCCAACTGCGACAAGTGGTCCATTGGTGACGAAATTCACAATTCTGAGTCAATCTATGACCTAAATGACGCCACGAATCTGGATGACGTTGGTTCATCATCAAAGAAAATTATTTCTCTCAACCAGCGTGCATTGGGTGACGAACATGCGGACCATGATGCAGACGACTCGTCCGCGTCATCTTCGGAACCCGAAGAACCCGAAGAACCCGAAGAACCAGAAGAACTTGTTCCCGAATTTGAAGTGAAAATCGGCTACAAATCAACGGGTGATGCCCAAGGGGGGAAGACCGTGCAGTTGAATTATGGCAACATGTCGGTTTCGGCGTTGCGTCAATTGGCGAAAGAGCGCGGATTGGGTGGCGAGGACGGCGATCTGCAAAAACTCAAAAAGAAGGATCTTGTGCAGCTATTGCAATGAAACCGGCTATTGCAATGAAACCGGCTATTGCAATGAAACCCAATGAAACCATTTAAAGAATGACGCATACGTATTGGTATACATCATTACGTTTATTCCGGGTTTTCTCTCGTTGTAATGAAACACATTTTGGAATATGTATGGATAGATGCCGTCGGTGGCGTGCGGAGCAAGACCCGGGTTGCGGCCATTGACGGGTTTACCCAGGATCGCTTCATATCCGACGCCAAACGCTGGGAGTGGTCGTTTGACGGCTCATCCACCGGGCAAGCAATCGGAACCGACAGCGACGTCATCATTCGCCCCGTTGCCGTGTATCATAATCCATTCCATTGTAACGGCGTCACGCCTTCATGGTTGGTTTTATGCGACGCGTACGACAAGGACGGCACAACGCCGCACGCCACAAATGCTCGCGTTAAGTGCGCGCAAACCGAGGCCGCATGCTTAACCGACGAGCCCCTGTTCGGCATTGAGCAGGAATACGTTATCTATGATCGCAGCAAGGAGGTTCCATACCAATGGGCCAGCGTAAGTGACCCCGGGTGCGGGGGTCCGGGTCCGTATTACTGCGGTGTGGGCGGCGACCGCTGCTTCGGTCGGAAAATTGCGGACCAGCACTTGCAGGCGTGCTTGCACGCGGGCATTGAAATTTGCGGCACCAATGCGGAAGTCACTGCCTCGCAGTGGGAATTCCAGATCGGGCCGCTGCCGGCAACCCAGGTGTCGGACCAGCTGTGGATGGCGCGTTACATCCTGCAGCGCATCACGGAAGAACACGAGTGCAGCGTGACGTTTCACCCCAAACCAATGCGCCGGTGGAACGGGTCGGGCGGACACACCAATTTTAGCACGGGGGCGATGAGGACGCCGTCAAAACATGCGATGAATGCAATCAAAAGCGCGTGCACCAAATTGCAGGCAAACCATGCCGAGCACATGGCGGTGTACGGCGAAGATAATGCTGAGCGCATGACGGGATTACACGAAACCAGCTCCATGCACGAGTGCACGTGGGGCGTCAGCGACCGCGGGCGCAGCATTCGCATTCCGCGCCACGTTGCAAATCAGGGGCACGGCTATTTAGAAGACCGGCGCCCAGCGGCCAATTTGGACCCGTACATCGTCACCGAACACATCATGCGCACTTGTTGTTTGGATGAAACGAGAGAAATTCAATAAATCAGGTTTTCATACTCAAAATGCAATCATCCGGGATCAAAAAAAATTAAACACTACGGAAACCCTAAAAAAAATATAATATCATTAGTATACAAGCATTCTATTATCATTCTATTATCGTTATCAAATGAGCTGGGCTACTTGCTATGCCGGATCCGGATCCAACAACATCCATTTCAATTTCCCGCCGATCATGGCTGACGGGCGCAATTATGCCGACTGGCAGCCCGGCGCCGTTGTGAACGAGCGCATTAAGGAGCAAGCCGGCATTACATCAAACTCGCAATACCGCCAATATTTGACGCACAACGCCGTCCAGATCATGCAGGCCAATCAGGCAGAGGCGTGCAACCAATGCGGCAACTGCATGTACAGCACGAGCAACCCGCTTCAACCGCAGCGTAATATGCCCTTTGTGTTTACCAGCACGCTTGATAACAGCCAGCCGTTCGGCTATGAAAACAGCGATCTGAAGAATTACTACCTGTCGCGCCAACAACTGCAGGCGCGCATGATCGCGCCGGTAATTAGCCAGAGCGAGCTATTCATGCAGGGCTACCCCATGCCGAATTGAACCCTTATTTGTATTCACAACACTCCCTCCATGAAAATTCGGCAACAGACCCGTCGGTCCGTGCAATCATTGTCGTCAAACCACGTCCAACAACATTTTTCTGGATCAAAAAATGAGAGATTCCTGACCCTATTTTTTGATCCTTTTCTGGATGATTATTTATAAGTGCATTGAAAATATCCCAGTGAGGATGAGTGGGTTCAATCCGCCCACAGCCAATTGCATGGATCAAATAACTCACATATTCTCTGCGTGCCTTCTTTGTTCTGAACATAAATTCTCCCAATGAATATCCTTGGTTTGCCATCAACCAAACTACTGCGAGTAATAATAACGCAGACCATACCTTTATATTGTATTTTACATGTGAAAAGCGTGGGTATCACTTCATTTCTTTGCGGTTTCGTCCGTATTTGCAATACTGACGTTGCGAAAACCCGCGAGGGGCCCGACAGTTAATGCTTTTCTTATACTTCATTGACCATTTATTAGGTCGTTGTCGTCGTTGTCGCGTGACTGAATGCATTTTTTATGTGGGATGTGGGGCGATCCTATATTGATCCTACATTTATTTATTTTTATCGGTGCAAAAGCACCTAAACACATGCACCCCCAACAAGTATAAAAACACCCAAACCGCAAATACAATCAATACTCATGCCATCACCTGCAATGGCTTCATGCGATGGGATGTATGCCATCCCGACAACAGCAACAACAGCAACAACAGCAACGGCAACAACGGCAACAACGGCAACAACATTAAGAGTGCTCAGTATTGACGTGGGTATGAAGAACCTGGCGTATTGTTTGTTTGAATACGACCCACTTAAAATTGAAGCCGGGGGAATTAAAACTCCGGACTCTATAGTACAGCTGATGAATATCGTGGCCTGGGACACCGTGGATTTGTGCGATACAGGCGAGAAACCGGCCGTGACGGTGTGTTCCCGCGACGGTTGTAAATTTGCGGCGAGGTTCATGCACGGCGACGAGTATTATTGCATGCGACACGCGAATGCATCCGGGTATAAAATGCCACTGCCATCGCCATTAGGGACTACCAAAACCCTGAAAAAAATGACGCTTGAAGAATTGAAGGCATTTTCGGGCGAATATCTCTCTATTTCCATTCCTGAAAAGTGTGAAAAGAGTAAACTTAAACTACTACAACACTTGACGGATGCGTTGGCCGCCGAATATTTGGTTGCCGTGAGCACCAAACCGAAAGTGATTTCCGCGGCATCGCTTGATTTAATCACCATTGGGCGCAACATGCACCAACGGTTTGATGCGCTGCCGCACATTGCGACGGGCATTGACGTGGTCGTCATTGAAAACCAGCTGAGCACGCTGGCCACCCGCATGAAAACGCTGCAGGGCATGATCACGCAGTACTTTATCATGCGCGGGGTGCCGGACATTCGGTTCATATCGGCCACGAACAAGTTGAAGCTGTTTTCCAAAGATGGGGAAGACAAAGACAAAGACAAAGACAAAGACAAAGAAGTGAAAACCGACTATGCCGACCGGAAAAAACGCAGCATAGAAATCACGCGGTCATTGTTGCCAACTGGACTTGCCCGATTTAACGCGCACAAAAAGAAAGACGATTTGGCCGACTGCTTTCTGCAAGGTGTGTGGTGGTTATGGCATACTGTATAGTATAGGGCATATGGGTTTAAATGATGGCACAGCAGGTCTTATTATATTGCGTATGATTTAAACTTAAAAGATATAAATTAAACATAAGAATATACTACGATTGAACGACGGAATATTGCGGTAATGGAAGAAGTGATTGACATTTCGGATTTGCCCAGCGTGAAAAGCGGCGGAAAATCCACTAATTTTGGCGGCGGTCTTGAGTTCCTCATGAACGATAAGGTTAAAAATGGGAGCGGCAACAAGGGCGGTGGTAACGACATTGACATTGGTGACTTGAATGCGCTGGAAGCGGAATTAAACGAATTAAGCGATGTTGCTGTGCCGTCATCCTCTGCAAGCAAGTCTGTTTTTTTCAGCGGGATTGGCGCTGGGGGCGGGTCTAGTAACAACAACAACAACAGCAATAGCGGCAACCACAGTGTTTCATTCAAGGATGACCCAATTGAGTTGGGTGGCAGCAGCAGCAATGGCAATAGCAGTAGCAGTAGCAGTAGCAGTAGCAGTAGCAGTAGCAGTAGCAGCGGTTTCAATTTAGGCAGTTCAACCGCATCCGCTGTTGACGACAAACCCACATGGGATGGTTTTGGGAAATTCAACAACGTGCCGCTCAATCCGGACGCCCCCGTGACCGACGCCCAGCCACAAATGACCAAGGAAGAGCTGCTGCGCGAGAAGTTCAAATACCTGCGCAAGCTGGAAGATTTGGAGCAAAAAGGCATCACGCTCACGAAGAAGTACTCTATGGAGTCGTCATTGGCGGAAATGAAGGGCGAATACGAGACGCATCTGGAGGAGCGCGAGCGGCGCAACAGCGTGAAATTCCAGGGAAAAATGCTGATGTCCGTCATTACCGGAATTGAGTATTTGAACAACAAGTTTGACCCCTTTGACTTGAAGCTGGACGGTTGGAGCGAGCAAGTCAACGAGAACATTGACGACTACGACGAGATTTTCTCGGAGCTGCACGACAAGTACAAGTCCAAGGCCAAGATGGCGCCCGAATTGAAGCTGCTGTTCCAACTGGGCGGCAGCGCCATCATGCTGCACATGACCAACACCATGTTTAAATCGGCCATGCCGGGCATGGACGACATCATGCGCCAGAACCCGGAACTCATGCAGCAGTTCACGGCGGCTGCAGTGAATTCCATGTCGCAGAACCGCCCTGGGTTCGGCAACTTCATGGGGGATTTGATGGGCTCGGGGCCTCAAGGCCCCCAACAGCCTCCTCCTTCTCAAGCTCCAAGACAAGCGCCGCCCTACATTCCGAATCAGAGACCACCACCGCCTCCGGTTCCCACCAGCGTGCGTGACCCCAATTCGGATGCGGGGACGCCGTTCCGATCGGGTAATAACACCGCCGCGCCTCCTAGTCGTCCGGATTTGACTGCCGCGCGCAACATGGGACCCAGTGAGCCGATCACGGTATCCAAACGTCCGGATATGCGTGGTCCTACTGACATTTCCAACATTTTATCGGGCCTGAAAACCAAAACCATTCCGTTGCAACAACCTCCATCAGGACCATCCATTCCAACAATGCCGCCGGCCCAGCCGAGTGAAGACAAGACGAGCACCATCAGCATTTCCGATTTGAAGGAGCTGCAGAATGACAATCTGCCGCACAAGAGCAAGCGCCGTCAACGTTCGGATAAAAACACGGTGAGCTTAGCACTTGACATTTAGCGTAATTGCGCGAATTCGTTGATTATGTTGCATTTAAATGGATAAACAATATAAATAGATTTTGAAACATTTATTTATATTTTTATTTTAAATTTATGATGGACAAGTTTGTGATGACATGTGATAAGGACTCAGTGTATTTGAGTCGTGATAAATCAAGCCATATGTATTTAATTGAATTCAAATCTAAAAATCCAAAAATACGAATGGATACAATGATGACATTTGGTATTTACAAATTGATTTATGAACTGAACAAGGACATATTTGTAGCGTATCACATTGCATACCCGGATCCGGCGGATCCGTCGCATGCAGAGCTAATGTTCATTTTCAAGAGTGCAATGGGACTGGGCGAGAGATACACGCACGTGCACGCACACATGCCGCATTTATTGGAACCAAGAGTGGAAGGACAGGGGTATGTCGTTCATATTCACAGCACAAATGTTCCTGAAAACGGACCGTCTTTACTGCGGCATTTAATTCCCAAGCGCGCGGAACAAATTGATTCGGACAATTCTAATATCACAATTCAAGTGCAGTCGGACGGACACGGTATTCAGTTTTATTACAAATTTAAGTTGCAACTGTCCAAACCGGGCGATGTCATTACCATTCCACCATTTGTGGAAAAGGCTATTGGCATCTTAATGAAAACCATATTTGTACGACTGAAACAGTTCATTGAATGCATCGGATAATCTGCGGTGCGATCTTTATTTGCCGCCGCGTTTATAAAATGCTAAATAACACAGCAAGCCAATTCCCAACATGGCGCCCACAACAATTACTGGTCGTGTTTCAGACCGATTGTGGTCGGTGCATGACGTGCAAGTCATTTTTTAATTTGTATTTATATACGCGTTGATTGGATGTGTATATAAATACTTACTATTTTATTTAATTAATATCAGTTTATTTTCTTCGCCTGGTGGATTTTGTTGATTTTGTTGACTTTACAAAAGGCATTGTTTTTTTAGTTGACGTTCGTTTATTTTGATTATTATGTCGTTTGTGAGTTGCGATGCATTTGGAGTTTCGTTTTGTGCGCCGTCTGCCACCTACAAATACGACTGTTTTGTCAATTTGGATCTTTGCAATATCACCTTGTTCAAACTCAAACTCATACCTATGTTTTTTAGGAAACCGGTTTTCCAACGCATAATGTATTTCTGACCTTGATAGTTTGTCGTAACGTAGCTGGGCACCACGAGCGCCACTGTATCCAAACCATTTCCATCTTTTATGATTGAAACTAGTCAAATCGGTCCATTGAATTTCGTGAGATTTTGAAACATAATCATTTTGCAATGTTCCAATATTGAAAAAATATTCAATAGTAATAATATCATTTTTTAGACGATTGATTGTAAAATGTGCTCCAAGGACCAGATACCCTCCAAATAAATCAATAAATTTTTTAACTAGTTTTTCACGTATGTCCGGTTGTAAAGTTATTATATCCATCGCGTTGAAAATGTAATAAAAACTATCCCAATTCTGACAATTGCCTTCGCATAATTTTATTATTAACTTCTTAATTTTTGCTTCAACAAATTCAACAAATTCAACAAATGGCTCAGTTGCAATTGAACGCACTAACTCAGTATACATATACGAAGGTTTAACGCCGCATGGTTTGTCAACCGAGTATAGTTCACTCGTCGTTAAACGATCACACCCTAATCTAGAAACAACAAACTTCACAATATTATCATCTGAAATAGTATCATTAATTATTACTTCTTTTAGGCCTCTAAAATCATGACTGTATGACAATAATGTTAGGCCTTCGCCGGCTGCTGTTGCTTCGGCTGCATTTGGATTTACTGCAGTTGCTTTGGTTGATGTTGCTTCGGTTGCTTCGGCTGCTGTTGCTGGGGCTGCTGTTGCTTCAGCTACCTCTGGTGCCGCTGCTTTTACCTCTTCGGCTGTTGCTGTTGCTGTTGCTGGGTCTTCGGCTGTTGCATTTGGATTTACTGCGGTTGCTTCGGCTGCTGTTGCCACTGCTTTTGAGTTTTCATTAACTTTTAATATTCCATTGATGATTCCTTCACTATGATCGTCGGTTGATTCTTGCCTTGCAATAATTGTGGCTTCACCCGCACTTTTAATAGAAACATTACCATCAGGTGTGATGCTTGCAACATCCGGATTTATGCTTTCATAAGTAAATGCACCCGTGCTTGTGGATTTAGGTGGATCTATATTAAAATCCGGGTATCCAACCGTTTTTTCGGGAACAATCCATTTTTCATATTTTGGATCATTTGGATCATTCACAACCAATAATAATGTTTTAAATTCACCAGCTTGAAAATCACCATATGGTGCTTGTGTCGCGGTTATAGTAGTATCGCCAGCACGACGAATATTCACGTGACCATTTGAAGTAATAGTTGCTACGGTGGGGGTAGCGCTTTCAAACCTAAATGTTCCTTGGCTATTAGTTTCCGGTTTAGGAATCTCAAATGGTTTGTCACCTAATTCTTTAACAATTACGTCGTCCCAAACACGAATCAGCATTGGTTTTGGTTTTCTTGTTGCGTTTGTAGCCATATCCACAACGATTCTTGTAGCTGCATCAATTGCATCAACCGTATGTTTGATTTCTGCTGCAGTGTTTCTCATTACTTGCGCTTGGGCCTCTTCGGCTGCCGTTGCTCTTAGTGCTTTTGCTTTGGCTGCCGTTGCTCTTAGTGCTTTTGCCGTTACTGCCTGTTCAATTTGTTTTGCAGGTACACCATGTGGAAAACTAAACGAGGGATAGTCTGTGTCGTTTTTATATACAAACATAATTCGTTTGGTAGGAACTGTGGATAATACTGGTTTCCATCCATCAGGCATTTGTAGTTTGTTAGTTATACTATATAGAATTTGTTGTATTTTAGGTTCAAGTTGAACAGGAACCTTATTGTATTTTTCGGGTACAACTTCAACAGAAGCCGTCGGCCTGAATAATATTATCCTTGAGTGACTGTCACCAGTAACACTATTTAATATAACGTCATAATCATCTATTTCTGCGATTACTATTAAATCTTTAGTAACATCGGGTTGAGCTTTGGTATCCGCCGCTGCTTTTGCTGCGGCTGCTGCTTTTGCATCGGCTGCTGCTTTTGCTGCGGCTGCTGCCTTTGCTTCGGCTGCTGCTTTTGCTTCGGCTGCTGCTTTTGCTTCAGCTGCTGCTTTTGCATCGGCTGCTGCTTTTGCTTCGGCTGCTGCTTTTGCTTCGGCTGCTGCTTTTGCTTCGG
>Ga0214921_10001045_pt1 | contig 48330 bp, 68 predicted proteins | sample LL1505_MetaG_FD_177992 | JGI IMG/M metagenome (GOLD analysis project Ga0214921, IMG submission 177992) | Freshwater microbial communities from Lake Lanier, Atlanta, Georgia, United States - LL-1505 | ecosystem: Environmental > Aquatic > Freshwater > Lake | place: USA: Georgia | collected... | reverse complement strand
TTGGCCCCGGCAACCGCTCAGCCACCGGGATGGGGGTGGCAGCAGGCTGCCCCCAGCGGGCAAGAACGGCGCGGGCGAAGTGCTCGGCCATTTCGCCAAGGGTTTGGCAATCGTGAGCTGCCATCACCTCGCTGTAAAGATCAGCAGCTTCTTTTCGTGTGGGCCCCACCGGTTGCTCAGGCGGTGGGGTGATTGGATGATCAGTCATGTGATTAGTGTGCGGGACTACTACTAAGTACACCTGAACTACCTAGGGTTTCTCGGCAGCTCCAAGGGCACCATACCACTGGGTGAAGCCATTTGCAAGCAATGGAGAAGGGACGGACCATATTGGTAACGCCAACAAAATGGTTACGAGCACATTTGTAAATTTACAAGCACGTTACTATATACGAGCAAATGCCGCTACCAGAAGACACAACAACGCTGTGGCCTCAAGACTTTTTCACGATTTTGCAAATTTCAGAATCCATGAAAAAGTACTGCCAGACCTACGTTACTCAAAAACATTATGTTCAGTAAGTTGGACACTGCGCCGAGTACTGTCCACCTTGGTGAACAATAGTCCTTGACTGTTTGCTATTTACGAATAGCAAACCCGTCGATAGTCAGTCATTGAGCTGCTCCAGTCCGCGGAGAAGGATATTGTAGTGAGCGGCATTCACCCCAGCATCTTCAAGCACTGCGATTGCCTGTTCCTTCACCGTCAGCGGTTTGGGACGCATTGCCTTTTTTAAAGATTCACCCATTGGAGTAATCTTAAGATGCGGTTCATTCAAGGCATTGTGATCTAGCCACTCTGCATCGTTTGCGAGTTGCTGGTCGGCTCCCCATTGGGCGGCTGCGTTGGCGATGTGCTCTTCGTACGTCCAGAATCTATCGTTGTAAGGCACACCTGACATGGTGGAGTCGTCCCCCCACTGCTGCACCAGCTCAGGCGGCGGGGTGATGGGGTGTGGGTAATCTTGGGTCATCGTCGATCCTCCAATCGGCGGTCATGGGGCGGGCAGATAGCACTGCGCCGCTCCACCACCTTACCACCTTGTCAAGCCAGCTAACACGTCCAGCGCCACGTGTTAAGAAATCGGCGTTTTGTCAACTTGAGGCACCCGTATTGTCAACCCTATTGTCAACTTCGGCATCGTACGCGGGCAGTAGAAGGCGTGTCCACTACTCACCTAGCGCGGGAGTAGTTGAAGGGTGCTTCGGCAAATGCTGCGTAGATGTAAGTAGCACCAGAAGCATTGTATCCGCTTGAATTATATCTAATTTTCACGCCATTAGATGTGAAATCAAATTCATTTGATCCGCTTGCAGCGGCATCACTAAAATCAGCTTGCAACTGCTCAGCGACAATATTGTATGGGTTCCTGACAGCATCAAATATTCTCCACGATGCATTTCCGCCTTGGGAACTACTGGAGCATTTAATCATGATCCATTTAGGCCTAAATCCGGTATACACAAACGGTCCATCCGCGCCTGTGCTACCATTTCCGGTGTAGCTACCGAAATTAGAGTACCCGACTACTGGGGCGAAGCAGTATGCCACATAGGTGTATCCATTGAAATTGATGCCGTCATAGGGACCATTAATCCCAAAGATGGTAGACGAGACACCTCCATTCCAGTAGTTAGAGACATTGATTGCGGCACTTGTTGAGTGTAGTTGAATACTGTAATTTTGCCCCAATGCAATGTGATAGCCTTGCCAATCAGTTGTGTTACTTCTTGACTTAACAATAACGAAAGACGGAGACACGCCTAATCCGTGTCCGACAGTCGCCGCTGAGCCGGTGCCCGTATAAGTAACCACGCTAAACCCAGCAGTCGGGTTAGCTCTAACCTGCGCCCCACCAGTGATGCTGCCTTGTGTGTTGGATACGGTTGATGTTCCGCCGTCCCATGTCCAGCCCACATAGGTGGTGCCACTGTCATTCACCCCCACAGCGGTGTTGAGAGTAAAACCGTCAGAATTAAATGCCGTCAAACTGCCCGGAGCTGGACGGGTATATTCTGAATCCGTAGTGTTTGAGTTCAGTTCCTTATTTACGCCACGAATAACGTCAAAAAGAAAGTGATTATAAGAACTGGTGCTTCTTGCTTTAATCCACACCAAATCCGGGCTAAACGCTAAACCAGTAATACTTTGCGTACTGCCATTCCCAGTCCACAAGGCAACATCCATCACCGTATTAGACTTCGTGACTAATGGGGCTGGCAGGTTCTGGGTGCAGAGTGCCTTGTATCCTGATGGTGCGGTGTAGGCAAAAGCGCGTTGGCCTGCATTAAAGGTTATATTTTGTCCAGAGCCAGTAGATGCGCCTGGGAAAAGTTCGCCTGAAGTTGGCAAATTAGAATATTGAGCGTTAGTTCCGCTGGCAGGTGCACCACTATTGACAAAAGTTCCATTGACAGAAAACCAGATCTTTTGGGTATCTCGATCAATAGCTACGCCCAGGATGGTGTTGCTTCCTGCGCCGTTGATTCGGCCTGTAGTCGTAAATACACCGCTATTGTGATAGCCAGCATTTGACGGATGGGTCTGATAACCCCAACCGTTTGCATCTGCACCTAAATATGTGCTAGCACTAGCGGAAGCGGTGCCAACTCCTGCGGTAAAAGAACCCGTGCTATTTACATCAGTAAATTCAAAATACCATTTGCCGGTATTTGGAACGGCAATAGTGGTTAGGGTAGGTTTATTGGCAGCACCCGCAAGATAATCAAGATTACCATTGCTTAAAGTATTTCCATTAAGAGCTAAAGCATTAAACGTTGCATAATTCCCTCTCACCTCGCCACCCACGCCGGTGTCGGTCCCGTAATTAGTGGGGGAGTCTACCAGGCTGTCGTTGCCGCTGCCAAACGAATTATCAACAAGAACTACACCATTGATTTCAATTGCGCTAAAGCGTCCCGCAGAATTATCGGCAACACGACCTTTAATTGCAATTTCATTTATTGTTGAAGATGGACTTGTGACAGAATACCATTGAGCTGTTACGCTTGGTGCTGAAGGGCTCAACGAAACCAAAGAACCATTAATATAAATTTGCTCTACATAAGCCGTATAAACGCGTACCTGGGAAACACCAGAAATTGCTGTACCAGGGCGAAAATAAACCCAACTTGCGCCAGTATTTTGTCCGCCAACATAAGTAGATGTGTTGCCATCAAAGCCGTTATATTGAGAACCTGCGCCAGTATAATATGAAGTGCCAGTTTCGGACCCATTGTAAGTAGCGTTACCGGCATATACATATTGAGCAAAGTTACCGTTACCAGCCGTAACACTAAAATTATTCGGAGTCCAGTTGTTACTGTTGCCACTAGTGTCCTTCCCTAATGTGCTGGCAGTATTGCTGGAGTTATCAGCGAACAAAAGGTTGAAGCCATTGGTGCCATAACTGCCGGTGTATGTTTTTGGTATCAGTTGCCCAGTAGTGGCATCGGTTTCGGTGAAACTGCTGGGGTCTAGTGCTTGGCCGTCGATGAAGTGAATGTTGGCTAAGTAGCCTGAATAAAAAGCACCGGATGCAATTTGCCCAATATGATGCTCGTTTGCTCTATTTATGTTGGTATCTAAGTTCTGCGAAGGATAAGACGCGCTAGAAAACTCCGTAACTCGGCTACCATTAACGTATAGCTTAATTCTGTCACTTGAAGGCGACGCAATAGTCGTATCGCAAGCTAGAACAATGTGGTACCAGGCCGAAAGGTCGCGAAAAAGCATCGCCGTCGTAAGAGCCCATACATTTCCGCCGCCATTATCTTGATTTATATATAAAGTGTCCGCTACTACAAAACGTAGAACTGTATATACATCTCCTGATGTATAACATGCGAATAAAGATTGCTCGCTTAATCCATTGTTAAGGCGACTCCTTTTTACCCACCCCGCCCAGGTCCACGTCTTGCGGTTGCCTGCAGTGCCGGGGACTCTAGACAAGTAGGCACTGTCACTAGCATTGAAGCGGAGGGATCTACTCACTTGGAGTCCGCCAGCACCACTTGCTGCTTTAGACGCCCCGAGGAAAAACTGACTAGCTGAACCTGGTATCACTGAGAGCCCCCGGAGTAATTTGCAGTAAGGATACCAACCACGCGGGTCGGTGACACGACATAATAAGACAAAATATCAATACCGCTTGCAGAAGTTGTCAGCGTAGGTGCGGTCCCCCCTTGGAATGACCAGGCTCCGCTATAAGCTAAAGTACGACTGCCGGTGTTATCTTGACGAATCGTAACGGCGCCACACTGACCGCCGCTGGCATTAGTTGGGCTAGCAAAGGTAGCACTTGTTTCTAAAGTAACTGTAAAGTTATTACCCGTAGATAAATCTAAGAGAAGAACACCGGAACTCGTAATGGTGTTTACGGTTCCGAAAGATTGCTTCTGAACAACCACGGGGCCGCTGATTGGGCCGCCGGTTTTGTCGTACTTATTGCCGACAGAAGCCAGAGCTGCGTTACCGCTAGCTAAAGCTGTGGCTGAATTGGTTACACCTAAGTTGCCGCTGGCTAGTGCATTTGCACCAACGACAAGAGCCGCATTACCGCTAGCTAAAGCTGTGGCTGCATTTGTGGTAGCTGTAGCTCCAACAACAAGAGCAGCATTACCCGAAGCTTGTGCAGTAGCAGCATTCGTTATGCCAAGATTGCCGCTAGCTAGTGCATTTGCACCAACGACTAAAGCTGAATTACCAGAAGCCTGTGCAGTTACAGCTGCAGATATACCCGCGTTGCCACTAATTTGAGCTGAACCATCAATGCCCAGCGAAGACCCTACGTAGATAAGACCGCTAGGAGCAGCTGCAAGAACTACCGTAGTATCGCCAGCGGGTAGCTCTGAAAATAACCCGCTAACAATAACCAGTGGTTTACGAGCAGCCATGGTTCTGAGATGCTAAATACAGTATAGCGCCCGAAGTCAAAAGAGTTGGAGCATCATTTTCAGTTTACTACGCTTTGACATTAATAAAAACCTTGGTGCTACGTTTTTGATTTTTGTCTTATGTATTCTGAAGCTTTTCTACGAGCTTCCTTAGCTTTTTCGGTATTGGGAACTCGGGTTCCCACGGGTTTATCGCCAGATGTCGCTGATTTTTTAGCCTCATCAGTTGCTCGACGTTCTTCTGGAGTTAAAGCAGCCCAAGCAGCACGGGGTAAGTACCGTTCAGTTCTACCTTTTTCGCGGGCTAGATCAGTCATTTCAGATTAGATCGTTACGTTTGTTACTTATTTTTTTCATATTCTTCCTTTGTCTGCCAATCCTCTTTGGTCCAACGGCTAAGGCGATTAGATGAAGATTTTTTGCCTGAATAAGTCCCGCCCGCATCTTTATAATATTTAGTTGCTAGCTGCATAGCCCGTGCGCTGTGGCCTCCTAATTTTGCTCGCGCTCTAGCTTTAGCACGAGCCCACTTCTCAGGGTCTCTTTTTTTAGCAATCTCTTCAGCCATTAATACAACAGAATCACACTAGGAATTATTAACTTAAACAATAAAGTAATCATACTCAATTTACTTAGATTCTACATCAATAGGATTAAACCCATCTTTAGTTAATCTATATTTCTCAGGAGTGTACCCATACTTCCTTAAAGCATGCTCTACCTCCGTATCGTCCCCACCTCTTAATAGTTTGCCCACGGGGTCAACAATATAATCTGCTAAAAATTTAGATGCCTGGACAGCAGCTCTATTTGCTAATTCACCTGCTACCCCTTCCCCAAAGCCTTTACCTGCTGAATGTCCGTAATAAGTTGATCTAGATAAAAGTTGATCTGGCATACTCCAAGGAGTACCGGCTGACTTTGCTAATTTTCGACCTTCTATATTTGCCATAGACTCGTCACGAGCGGTTGCTTGCACACGAGGATCTAAAAAAGTTGTAAGTAATCCTTCTACACCTGCTTGCATAAGACTTCTATCTTGATTAGTCGCAGGATTAAAACCAACGAGTGCTGGTATGTTTCCTTCTTTAGAACCTCCACTCCTAAATCTTAAACTGATATCTCTTAATCCTTCACGTGTACTCCTATACACAGCGTGACCAAACTCATGACCTACGGTCGTAGGATTATATAACAAACGATTAGACTCTACGTCTACGGCTTGCGGAGTAACACGCACAAGACCACCGGTTAGATCAGAACTGGTAGTTCCATAATATGCTTCACGTGGTCCCGATAATATTTCGTCTATATAATTTTTATACAAATTTGGAGGAAGATCATCTAAATTAAGCCCAACTTTTCCAGATTTACCAGCAGGAATTACCGGATTAAAGGGAATAGTTCTAGGTGCTATTTTTTCATTAAATTTATTTATCAGCGGTTTTACGTCTACAGGAGTGCTAAGACGATCTCTTAGAAAAAGGTATGCAGCTACGGGAATTTCTTGTAAAGCGTTAGGAATCACTGCGACAGACAAATTATCTTTAAGAGTATCTTTATAAGGAAGGTCCCCTTTACCTACAGTACGTCTAACATATTCACTTTCATTACGAACTTTTTTTAAAAAAGTATCAAGCAGATTAGGCATGAGTTAAGCTCCTGTGTTTAAATATTAAATGACCTAACGCAATAAAGTCGGAGGTTTAATTTCAACTTCAAGCTCAGTTGTGCTTAAAGCCACGCCGAGCCCAACAAGTGCTTGGTAGTTGTCAGTGCCTGATGCCGTAATGGATCCAGATGCAGTCGTATACCGAGTGAGTTGCCCGGTGTACTTAGACAAGAAATAGTATTCGCCAGGAATCAACGAGGATTCTGCAGTAATATTTTCAGCATTGATGACCGCAACATCGTCAAGGTTTACCGCTACGCCCGAAGTCACCCCAGCAGAAGCAGCAGTTATGCCGATGGCGCCATAGTTAAAGGCGGCAACACCACTGATGGCACTAGCAGCAAAAACCTGGGTCCCGCTAACGTAAACTACGGCACCTTGAACTAAGTTAGCTCCTGCTGTAAAAGACTGCGTGGCTGACGCCGTTGTAGTTACGCCAGCACCGTTAATCAGCCAAACTTCGGTTCCTGCTGAAGAAAAACTTGTATATTTACGGTTAAAGATGGCCCTGTCCGCCATGACCTCTTAAACACAAAGTTCTACTTTAATCTTACCACTTATTGTCGGCTAAATCCTAAACAGGTGTATAAACCAGGCTAGGACGACTAACTTCAATATTTATACCAGACGACGAAACAGCACGACCCAACGTAACGCAATGCACCGTCGAAAGTGCGGAAGCATTTACTTCAGTTTGGAATGCCGTATAAGTAGGTTGAATAGTACCTGAGGTTATAGATAAGTAAGGAACAGATCCAGCGGTTTGCCCTGTAAAAATATACTGAATTTTGTCTTTATCCACGCGGGCCAACCCGCCAACAGGTACTGTGTCTAAAGCAATTCCGACGCAACGAGCATTAACAGCGTTGGCAGCAGACGAAGGATAAATAGTTCCCCCGGACGCTACCGTTACGGGTTGACCGGCAGTAATGGCTGTTGCTGCACGAAAACTTACAATTGCCATCTTTACACGGTAACTACTTGCATTTTAGCCTCGACCTTGCCCGCGGGTCTTTTTACGTCCGTGGCTTGCTTTGGAGTGAAGCCCTTGACCTTGCTTGGTGCGCTTTGGTTTAGATGAAATTTTGTTTTCTTGCCCCTTAGCCATTGATTTGTTCTTAGTTGCCATCAGAGTATACCGCTAAACCCAGGCTGTGCCATTCCAGACACGCAGTGAACCGGCACCGGAATCGTACCAGAGTCCGCCTTGTTGTCCCGGAGCAGGAGCTGCAACACCATAAGCTGCGCCGCGTGATGGCCCGGTTTCATACCAACCGCTGCTGGTAGCATCGTAGACAAACAAGTTGCCGACTAAGTTATTGAACCACAGGCTGCCATCACGCGGCGGGGCATTGAAACCTGCACCAGAAGGCGGAAGGTCTGACTTAAGCGCCAGAGCTTCAGCATTCGTTTGATACCAGGCAGGATCACTGATCCCGTTACCGCTGGCATAAACAAAAAGGCGACCTTCGTTGGTGTCATACCAAAGGGTGCCCGGAGTGTAATTGGTCCCAGGAGATCCCGAAATTATCGTGGGACTTACGACCTGGCCCGAGATTGTAACGCGACTGCCACTATAAACAACACTTGTACTACCCTGCCCAACAACACCGATATTAATAACAGAAGAACCGCCGCTTGTCGTTATATATACGCCAGAGCCGCCGACCAAGCCAGAAACAACAGCAGATGCTTGAGTTGAAACGCCCGATAAACTTAAATTAAGATCTTCAATAGCTCGCACAACCCCTGTAAAATTACTGGGATAGCCGCTGGGATCGAGTGTAAAGGTTGCTGTTCCCACGCCGGAAATTGTGTAGATACAGTTAGTCAGAGCCCCGATTATCCCACCGAACGAGGGGCCATTAAAACTATGGCGGGAAGGTTCATGCGGATTACCAGGCATAACTACTGCTAAAACCCCTCCTAACTTAGATTCTAGCTTAAACGTAGTTTATCGGTAATTCCGAGGTTTATCAATTCGTGCGGACGGGCAACCTGGTCGGATGCAGAAACCCTTCTTCAGCGATCTTCCAAGCGGGAATATTAGATACAGCAGCTCGCTTTCGGCATTCTTGCCAAAAACTTACATCTGGAAGTTCCTGCTTAACGGGAAGCACAGGTAGTTCTACACCCATAGAGACCTCTAGGCTGATTGAGCTACTTATATACTAACACAGAACTTAAAAAAGGGCTGGATTATAGCCTACCCACGATGGTTTTTGAAGCAGGTAAACCAAAAAAAAGTGCTCTGAGAGCCAGAATGAGTCGTAAATTGCGTATGAGTTGAGTATTTTAAATAATTTAAAAAATTAATATAGTATACGTATTAAATAGACTCAGCACTCAACTACGCAACAATTTAAATAGCTCAGACAACCCGCAATTTGGACCAAGGTTCCGATAGTAAAAAAAGAGTTGGTTTACCAGGTACAACCCAGACACCCTATGCTATGGTGAGGCGTATATCACTTCATATCCTCCGTGTACCAAGATCCCTATATATTTATATTTGGCTTGCTCTGCCGCTCGCCTACCAACCCTGTTGAAGGGCCAGTCTCAAAAGAATACGATTTAGACTCATTCCGGGTAGTCGAGCAGTCCGAAATTTCCACGCTGCACTGCAAATGCAGCCGGAGCGAGCCTCTAGTGCTGGCTACAGCAGACCTGAGCAGGGTCCACCCGGTCCAGGGTCTATTTGCTTGTCAGACATGCTTGGACGAACTGAAGGCCGCTCGCACCGTTGCTCAGCGGGTCGATGCTTGGCTTTCTCAGAACAGAACAAACTTCACGTTCCGCGAACATTTACATTTACCGAAAAACATTACCCGCTTTATGGACCCAGAATCAAAATTGGCCACTAGGCCACGTCGATACATCTACAGTTCTTTTCATGGTGTCGAACTCAGCTCAAAGGAAAATATTGTATCTACGTGTTCTGACGCGCACTGTGTAAACCCGTTACACTGCCAGATAGCTTCTAGTCCGGCAGCTAAAGTCACCGACCCTATGGTAAAGGATGCCTCACTATGGCTACAAAAAGGTATATCAAGCAAGACTCTACAGGAACTTATAGAGGTAAAGTACGGAGTTTTATTGAGTATGCGCACGATAGACAAGTTAAGGAAGTCAGCAAGCTTGTTATTAAAAACTCAGACCTGTTGTGTGTGCTAGTGTACGAGCGGGTAATGTCCGCTAGCGAACTGATTACATCACTGAGGTTTCCTAAGACTAGAGTTTTTAAAGATCTCAAAGAACTTCAAAATTGCAAACTTGTGATTAGAACTGACTTTGAATCGCATACGCTCTACGTTATAAACGGACACTACCTAAATTTCATAAAAACCTTGCTTAGATACGATGAGCTTTCCGGAAGTTAAAGTAAATCTTTGGAACGAACGTTACGTTATCGACAACCTACCTTCTTGGTTGTACACAGATAATCCTGAACCAACTTCTATATTGGAGTGTCAGGCTAAGATCTCGGCGTTACAGTACACAATCCAAGATATTGATCTACAGGTAGAGATCCGCGAACTAGAGCTTAAGACTGGCAGCAGTCGCCACGGGTCTTCATTTGAGTTTGAGAAGTGGAAAGCTCAGGCATTGCGGGCCAAGCAGACTCACCTGTATCTGCTAAACGCTTACAGCTACTGGCTTTTGCTGAATGAACGAGAAGCATCACCTTCGGTCCTTAATGACAAGTTAACCAAACTCATAAGTTTGCTTATCGAGGAACCTAAGGATTTCGTGACTCAGTTGGAGAATCTCCTGTAAGCTGTATTTGCCGTCACTTGTAAGAAAGGCCAAGAGGCGGTAACGTAGGAGGGCGAACACTTTTAGCCTTTTCGGGTTCGCGGCAACTGATCTTTTGTGCCTGGCGCCAGGGGCAAAGGCACCTCCTACACCTATTTAAACATCATGTTTGAATTTAAAGAAACACTCACACTCCCGATCAAAGAAGCTGTCGCAGTATTGCGAAGTATAGACACATCTTTACAGGTATTAGCAAACACCAAATCGGGTAATGTAACCACGGCGTTCATAAGCAAAAAAGCTTTGGCAGAACGTTTGGGACTTAACTCTGTAGCCATAGATAAATTGGTGTATCAAGGAATAACGTCTAAAGGCAAGTCTGGGTTGGTCGAGGGGCGTCATTATTGCAAACTTGATCCTACGGAAACCAACACCAGCAATTTCTTGTATGACTCTGCTAAAGTCCTAGCAGACGCCTGGAATTCTTTTCAGAACTACGATGCTTAACCTAGGAAAAACAGCTAAAAAACTCGCTGCTACCATTTTCGGGACAGACGAGATCAAAAATCGTGTAGCCAAGAGCACAATGAAGCTCTTGTTGAGTGATATTGCCACGCTGAGTGCCGAATTTGCGGAAGCAAAGGGCGAAGGGGCTTTGTTTTTTAACCCAAGCAAGCCGAGTCAAAGTCAATATATGACTTTAAAAGACATTCAAATGGATGTAGCTCGGGCAGAAGAGTTTTGCGATGTTCCGATGGCAGAATTTCTTAAAAAACTCATGAATTTGGTACAAAAAGAAGACGTTAAGAAGAATCCCGTAATTGTTATGGCTAGTTATAGTGGTCTGACTGTTCACCAAATTGATTTAGATTCTATTGACGAAAGGATTGAGCAGTTGGTAGATGCCGTTAGCTAACGTCGATTTTGTTTCGCCTCCTGAGGTTATTGGGACTGCCACTTCCTTTTTTGACGGGCAAATTGAGTTAGATCCGGCATCAAGCGAACACGCAAATCAATTGGTGTGCGCAGACAAATACTTTACGCACGAAAATAATGGACTTAATCAAGTTTGGAAAGCTAAAAACATATATTTGTACCCTCCACGGGATTTTTTGTTTGGGCATGAGCAACCAAAAGATCATAGACTCTTTCGCAGGAACAAAAGATTCGTAAAGTCCGCTCAGCGAGTATGGCTAGAAGATTGTTTACGTAGATACAGGAAAAATGAATTTGATGAAGGTCTTGTTTTTTTAACTTCGACAGAAGTAGCTTTATTAGTTACCCAGAAACTAGATATAGATATGCCTTTGTGCATATTAAGCCAACGACCAGAACTTCATATAGACGAACCGGGGTTGCCTAAATTAATCAATGCAAAATGCTTTGGTTTTATTCTGTACTTTCCTAAGATGCACAATCCTAGAAAACGGATTGAAGAGTTTTATGGATTATTTAGTAATATCGGTCGGGTGTATTGCTGAGGTATTCGGGGGAATTATAACTTTCATCCGGTCCAAAGTTATCGCCCACGCCGAAACCAAGTCCAACAGGAGCTTGCATAGATGAGTTTTTTAAATTGACACGATCAAGCTCTTTTTTTCTTGATGCGTCAGTCTCTCCCCAGATTTCTCCCGCTAAACGCATAGGAAAATAACGATCAAGTCGTTTTTCGTGTTTATAAGAGGGTTTATCTATTTGATACGCGACTCGACTCTCGTGTAGAGAGGGTCGAATATGCCGATTAAACATTATATTTATAAAGACTTGCCATAGACCCTACATCAGAAGTAACCGTGGGCGGTTTAGCAGCTAACTGCATAAGCGCAGGGTTGGCCAAATTTGAAAATGCGGAATCACCTTTAATACTTTGGAACGCTGAGATAGGAGCAGACAAAGTACCGTACAACCTAGTAGCACCACGCTCACTGGTGCTGCCTAGCGAAGAAACACCAGCTGATCCCATTCCTTGAAGATTCTGAATATATTTGTTAGACAAATCTGCAGTAGTTTTAACTCCAGCAGCGCCTGCTTGATTTGTTTGCTGCATATATTTTTGTGAAATATTTCCAAGATTCCGAGAAGCTTTAGAGCCCGCTTTTTGCACTTGAGCGCCTACACTGCCAAAGTCACTGAGTACTCTTGTACCATAGTCTGCCATTTGTTGATTTATGGCTGAACTCATGCCTGTGAAAGAAGGAGACGCCAATATACCCGGTGTAAAGCCAGCTAACCGTTTTTGATATGCGTCAGTTACTCCAGTAATTACTGTTTGAAAATTTTTACGATAATCGGCAAGATTTTGAGAAGTAGATATACCTGATAAATTTTTTATTGCATTTAAATAATCTGCTTGTTCTTGTTTAGATGCAGCCGCGCCTTGGTTTGCAATTGCGGTGTTTGCGTCAATTTGATTTAATCCAGCAATAGCTGCTAGATTCATTGCTAACCCGTTAGAAGCCATTATCCAAAAACAGGAAGACCTTCACTAATTCTACCAAGAATATAATCTTTGACCTCCTTGATCTTTGCGTCTGCTGAAGTAGAGCCAGGATTAAAGAAATCCATAGAGATATGGGCCCCAGTGGTGGATCCAGTACGACCTTGAGTTCCTAAATATGTACCCGGATTTACTATATCGCCTGGCTTAAGATTAGGATTTAACTGATCAAAGTGAGCAATTAAGGTGTCTACTACTTTTCCTTGAGGTGTCTTAAACCTAAGCTCAACATTATTTCCATAACCACGAGCGGTAGCTCCTTTCTCTAAGTTAAATTCTCTAGGATCTTTAGTTACTTTTAAAACTTCTGCCTGAAAAGGGGACACAAACTTAGCTCCTCGCTTACCACCCTCAATAACAAAATCCATACCTTTCCCGCCAGTATCGTTCGGGTTTGTTATAGAAACTCCTGTGTAGGCAACACCTTGTGTCGGTTTTGCTGGGGTTTGAGCACTCTGAATGGCTTGCTGAGCCCCTTGCGTCCCACGGACACTATTAATAAATGCTTCAAGTTGAGCAGCATTTTCGTTATATCCCGCTTCTTGTTGTTTTAATTTGGCAACAGTATTTAAAATATCTGCAGGGTTAAGCCCACCAGGGGTTGAGGCGAGCATCGCATTCATTGCTTTAGACCTATATTCTTCCGCTTTAAATTGATTTGCGGGATCAGCATCTTCATCTAATGCCGCAGCAGCATCATTAAGAGCAATTGCGTTATATAGAGACTGATCATTGCCCGCAGGGGACATAGCACTGTTTAAAATATTTCCTACAAGGGCTTGTTCAATTCTTCCATTTAAATTAAAATCTGGAAGTTTAAATGTTCCAGGAGTTTCACTTACTGTTTGGCCTCCAGCAAAACGACTAACCTCGCCTTGTCTAGGAAAGTTATAACGAGGAGTTTCAACAGCTTTTTGAATTTTCTCAAAAGACACTACGGGTTGACCATAGAAACTTTTACCAGCCAAAGTAGGAAGTGAAGCCCATTCTGGAGCTAATTTGGCAATGTTTTGAGGATTAAACGGCGCAGAATATGGATCAACACCACGCTGTTTCATGAGTTGGACAGCCGCTAAATCTTGAGCCGCTGGTCCAAAATCTTTAAGTCCAAGTTTTACTGCTGTACCTTTCCAAGTATCAGGCATAAACTGATACCTGCCAGCTGCCGCACTGGAATATCCCCCACCGGAAATAACTCGATCTGGGTGACGACTCAGATCTTTAAAAGTACCGCCGCCAAAAATGACGTTGTATCCATTATCTCCCGTCAGGTTACGGTCAGTCCCTTCGGCGTACGCAATAGCGTCCAGCCACTTACGGGCGTTGGGATCAGTTATCGGAGAGGGCATTGTCATCCTCAAATAGAGCTACGTTAGTGTCCACGGAAATGCCTACCTCGTCCATCACAGCACGATAAGCTCGTTCGCGGCAGATCAGGCGGTACACAATAGTCCACAGAAACTGGTCACGTTCCTTGTTTTGCAAGGAGTGGGCCTTGTTCCTAATTCTAGTTAAAGTAAAGTCATCTTCCAACGTAAGTCCGCACTGTAAATTGCCTGGATCGTCCTGGTACTGAACTCCCACCGGTTTACTACAGCTGCCCCCATTGTAGCCAGTAAGTGAACCCGACAATATGCTTACATACAGCTCACCGTACGTACATAAGTAGTAAGCATTTACAGAATTATAAAATATTAAAAATTAGTTTATTGGAAATATAAAGAAGAAGTGAGTTGTGCCTAAGTGTATTGCGCTCATAAAAACTATAGCTAGCATATGTTTGCCTACAATCTCCGCCATACCTGGTAGATGGAACCGAAAACTCTTTTGACGATTGCCGAAACGGCAAAATTACTTAACTGCTCTAGTGGATTCGTGCGCAAGCGCATTGCGTTGTCTGAGGGAAATCAGCCTGGTGGTTGGCCTAAGTCCCTTTATATCAACCTCCAACCCAACGGAGCCAAGTCTCTGTTCCGTGTGGACAAAGAAGCTTTGCAAAATTTTCTCCGGGTTGCCGATGAGGAAGCTAGCATAGAGGAGCAGAACATCGAGGCTAGTAGCGCCTGCTCGCTTTGATATGACTTACTCGGACTCTTTTACCATGACTCAATTTGCGCCCACGGTTGTTACGGAGTCCGAGCCAGTTATTGTTCAACAAATGGAGGAAAGCGGCGAGACCGTACAAGGTCTAGTTGAAAATTTAATTGACTATGCCTCTTTCCTTCATCAACTATATGCTCAAGCACATTTAATTCATTTAAATATAGAAGGACCTTTGTTCTTTCCGCTTCACGCATTTTTAAAAGATCAATATGAAGCTCACATTACGCAGTTTGACACTATAGGTGAGTTTGTACGTAGTTTGGATTATCTAGTCCCCTTGTGCCAAAAATGTTTACTGCAAGCACACAAAAGTTTTAAACACGTAAAAGATTACGACACTCGTAATATGCTTACGACTTATTTAAAAAATATAGACGATGCCGGGATGCAAGCCAAAACTATTGCTAAATATGCAGGAGACATAGACGCTATTGATGTTCAAAATTATTTGGCGGAAGTTGCTGGAGCTATGTTTAAAGCTGCTTGGATGCTTAAAGCTACACTGCGGTCTAAGTAAAAGCCCATCCGTTAAGTACTCTAATATATAATCCGCTGGGAGCCGTTCCAGAACTTTGTATTTGATAAACCAAAGAACCTGAAGGGTACGTCAAAGGTGCAGGTAACCCGCTAGTAACAACAGCTGTCACAGTCTTACCGACAGCAGTCACAACACCGCTGGCTAAGATAGCTCCGCTGGCCAATGTAGCTGTATCTGCAAAAGAGCTTATGGTGCCGCTAGCGATAATACAAGAATTCGCTGTATTTGCATGTTCCGCTGTGTCAGCAAAACTGGCATAGATCTTTTGCCACGCAGAACCAGTCCAAACTTTTAAGTAATACGCCGAGCTGCTGGAGTCTACCCACAGTTCACCTCTGGAATTACCCGGAAGACCAACTGGAGTGGAGTTAGGTGCAGTCGTACCGTATCCCGGAGGACCTAGTTTGCGTATACCACCAGCAGAATCCTCAAAATACAAACCAGGATCAGCAGCACCAAAACTTAACGCCAGTTCGCCGTTAACTACAACGGTACCACTGGGTCTGTCAGAAGAGTTCCCTGAACGTTTTAGTAGGGAAATTACGGGAGTGGATGTCATATTAGTAGGTGCCTCCGTTTATGAATGCAGGGTAGGTAGCAGGCGGTATCAATACCCCATTACTATACAAGCCTCCATCTAAAATTGTAGTCGGTTGTATAACAAGTTCTCCGTTAGCATATGTGCCTCCGTCATACGTGTCTTGAGGAAGGCCAGCTGGATTTAATGGATCAAATTGTTCGATCGTATACATTTGAAAATTAGTATCTTGTAATTCTGTAAGATCCTCTAACTGCCCAAAATTTAAAGTTTTAGCAACCATATTGTACGTATCAGAATACAATAAGCGCCTAGGGAGATCATCCAAAGTCGGACTATATTTTTGCCACCATGCAAAATCTTTATTTCGTTTAAGAAAATCTGTTTGTTTAATTAGATCTCTTTCAAATTTTTCTCGATAGTATTCATTCATAGGTTCATCATTAGGTTGAGGTAGATAATATGATGTGGATCCCTCTAAACCATATTTTCTGTATAAATCCCAAAAAGCTGCATAAATGTGTTTGCACCATTTAGGTTGAAAATAAAAGAGTTGCGGATCTGAATATAGAGCAGTATCGGAGTACGTAGCAATGTTATAAATTTCATTAAGATAAATAAAACCAAAAGTTCTTACGTATCCTGGGTAGTCGCTAGAAGTGGAAACACGAGCATCCGCAGAAGACCCTGCATCATAATAACCTGAATCGATATTTTGTACTCGGGTAAACGGATATCGTTGTTTTATTGAAGTGTCGTATAAATTAAATCCTTCTCTATTAAGAAAATCTTGGCATGAACACTGTACGCGAATTTCTGTTGTTAAAAATTCTCCGACAGCAGGAGGCCCGGTGGCAGGAACAGCCATAGTATTCGCATCAACCACGGTCCAACTTGTGTTTGCAGCTACAGACAAAAACAAGGTATTAAATATTGGATTTATACTTGGCTCTACTATGACTCCATCCGTACCGACACCGATTACTGTGTAATTGTTATAACCATAGGTTTTTGAAGTACCATCTGAATTAAACCTATTTGATAAAACTTCCCCGTGGAAGTATGAAATAGGTGATCCAAAATTTTGACTAAGCTTTACAGCGTATGTTGTTTCATCGTAAAGAGTTACTTCTGCAACAGAGATACCAAAGTCAAGAAAGTTAAATGTATCCCTGGGCCGAATACCAACCATGTGCATTCGGGTATCTGCACGAGTGGTGGGGTAGACAAAAAATATTCCAGGAATGTACCCGCCAACTCCGGCAGTGCCTGATACGTAATATTTAAATGAAGAATAGACTAAACCGCTATTAGCACCCTGGGTGTACATACTAAGCTCATAACCACGGCGCCAACGAGACCAGACAGAGGCGTAGTTATAATCGCTCAGAATACCAAAATCTTTTGTACCAACAGCGGGCCTGAACCTTCGATGAAAAGGTAAAGGTCTCAGAAGCTGATTAGGGTCGTCAGAGCCCTTAATAGAGCCTACTTGCTTTACAGACTCTATTCCTATTTTGCTTTTAAAGTTAAAGTTATCTGATCCTTTTTTACGGGACACGACTTAATAGAAGCCACCCTGAGCCCAAATAGTGATACCCGAGGGGCTTAGGCCACCAGACACAGCAGAAGGTCCGTTGCCAAGATAACCGGCACAAAGTATATAACCTTTTTCAAGGTAAAGCCCTTCGCCCTTCCCTGTTTCTATGGGACGAAGTAAGTTAGTATCGCCCACGGAGGGAACAGGAGCTAAAACAGCAGGTAACTCAAGGTGCTGAATCATGCCTTCAGTGCCGCCACTAAGACCGACTTCAACTTTAGATATCAATAATGCAGTAGATGTTGAAGGCGAAGCTTGGTTAGGGGCGTACACATAGAACCCGAGCGCACATGTACGAATGCCACTGCGGTTTGGATACCCTTCATTACTGACAACAAAAATATCTTCAACAAGACCAGCATCTTCTGTGGGAAGATCCCCCACACGCACTAGTTGAACTAAATCACTAAAAGCGGGGTTTGTGGGACTGACAACGGTAGTTCCGTTACTGATCCGTGCCCCACGCAGAAAAGGACGGTCAATAAGGCAAGGTGATTTATTAGTACTAGTACTTGCCATTTAAGTCTCCTGTTTAACCGAACGAATTTGCTGTTCCCCTACTATAGCGGGAATAATTATCGGTAATTGCTTTGATGAGACTTGTAGCGTCCGAAGTAGGCTTGCTATTAGCATCAAACCCAAATGAATCTGACGTTTTATTTGGATTAGACGTAAAATATTCAGCCAAACGAGACCCAGCAAGACGAGAAAATTTTGGAGTACCTGTCAAAACATCTCCTGCTATACCAGCACCAATCCCTAGAATTTTGGCAATATCAGAAAGACCAAAATTTTTCTGCGGGTTTGATTGGATCGAATCTATTAAATACGCGGAAGTATCAAGACCAGGTATACCCTTTCCATAAGGGTCATACCCAGTAAGATCCACACCAGATGTATCAAAAGAAGAAAGTGACATGATCAGCCTCCGATGATTGAACCGGTCTGGAATTGACCCATTTTAAGCTCCATGGCACGACGCAACATAGCGTCAGAAATCTTAGCGGTGTCATATTCCCTAGCAGGAGCTTGATCCATATACTGACGATCCGTCATAAGAGTCGGTTGCTCCATAGGTTGCGTGGCGTTGGTTAGCTCATCAGCACCTTGAGAAGGGGCAACAGCGGATTCAGCCTTAAAATGACTATTTGCTGTAGCATTATTGGCTAAATTAGAACCTAAAGATGCGTTTATCATCGAGCCTTGAACATTACCTGGAGATTGCTGACTTACATCAGCCGGTGCTAAATCACTAGGAGACGGGAAAGAGTCACGAAGTTGAAGATTGCTGGCTTTAGCAGCAGTAGCCTGTTGTTGTTCAAACAACCGCATTGCAAGCGCAGGATTTTGAACAGCCCATTGCCTTAGAGGAGCTTTATCAGGCGCATTGTACCCAAGCTCATTGATGATCTCACCGATATTAGCCCGAGCTTTCAGACTTTCTTGTGCGTATTGAGCTTGGAGTGCTGAGGGCTTAGAAGCTCTGGTGTCTTGCGTTCCTTGACCACGCGCATACTGTTGTATTTGCTCACGAACAGCACTGTCTCGTGCGCCACCTCCCATAATCTTGACAGGACCCGCCGAAGGATCTAAATAAGAAGAGTCCCCGCGATAATTTTCGGGTAGAGGCGTGGAATATAGACGATCGTCATAAACCGATGTCTTAGAAGCCGGAACATTGGGTTCAGGAGGGGCTGCCGTTGTAGTTTCCCCCAGTGAAGGTTCACCCTGGTTAAACCGAGAACCCACGGCAAGACCTGCGGCAGCTCCACCACCAAGTACAGCCGCCAAGGCTCCTAAATTACCTGTCCGTACGCCGCCAATAGCATTAAGAAGATCCGGAGATACTGTTCGTGATTCAACATCGATATAAAAATTGTTATCGGGTATAAGAACATTTTTATTGGCTAGCTCTCCGCCAGGAGACTGCATTAAACGTCCACCTGGAACGTTCGCTGTCGTAGTCGGAGGCACTTCTCCGGCGCCGCCGCCAAAACGAGAAGACAACGAACGTAGATCTTGCTGAGCAATAGCAGCTTCTGGAGAACGAACAAGTGCCCCAGGACCTGCTCCTTCAAGACGAGCAAGATAATTAGTACCTTCTCCCCCCATCATCCCACGGAGGACTTCTTCACGAGGAACTCCGTAGTAACTTGAAGCTTGATCTGCTAACTGAAGCATCGAAGAGGCTGTACCAGGATCTCTGGCTTGCAATTGGCTAAAAGTTTCCAAAGAAGTTGGAAGTTGGCGACCAGGAGCAGGAAACTGAGGTTCTGGCGCTGGTTTTGAGGTTATCTGAGCTGGACGAATGCTAGAAGAGCGATAAGGAGCAGGAAACTGAGGCTCAGGAGCCGGTCGGAAGTTTTCAGGAGCCCGTGTAATCGTAGTAGGACGGGCAAGAGGAATATCTGAGAGACTCATCTGACCTTCGGGCTGAGGACGAGTACCTACAACAGAAACCCGTGGACGAGCTTGATTAACTAGTTCTTCACTAGTAATAAAAGGTTGCCCTCTGCGGAAGTTCTGAGCATTACCTGCTTTTGTTAAAAGACTTCCTTGCCGATAAGTGGTAGGGTTCTCTGCCTGCTTTAGAATTCCACTTTCAACTAAACCTTTTCCAAATATACGTAGTATATTTGCTGCTTCTTGTCCAGCACCTGATAAAAGACGTGCTACGTTCTGTGGATTCACGTTAATCCGTTTAGACTTCTGGTATAAATATAGCTCTTATCTCCACTTAGTGTAAAAATACAACCTGTCCGCCCGAGCTGTGTCCGGAGGCCCTGGAATTGCTTGGATAAACTCCCCTCCACTACGCTCAAAACGGTAACGAGCTGTAACAGGGTCTTTATAGTTAGGAACGTAAAGCATATGCGCTAAACGATCACACTCAAACTGATAGTTTTCGCGCCAAATCCGAGCAGTTTCGCGTTTATCTTGAACGTTAATAGACCGACTAACGTCACCAAGAATAGTTTCCTGACGACTGGTTGCTCTGCCGGTAGCTAGCTCAGTTAACCGCTCAGCGTCTTCGCAACGTTCAAGCTGTCCGACGATTTTATCGTAATAGAACTCAGAAGGGATACTGCTAGTCGCTTCCAGCAAGCGAGCGTAGTCCCCAGCAGGCACTGTGGCAATATTATACCCTAGATGATATGCAACACGACTAAAATTATAATCATCTAACCTATAACCAAAAGTTTGCGCCGGATTACGGGTTAGTTGATTAACCGCCGCATAAATTATTTCCCTTTTAGTTGCGTCGGTCTGTGTAGCTTGAAAAACTACACCTTGTTGCGACAAGTAACTTTGAATCTGCTCAAGTTCTTGTTGCGAGAATTGAGACACGACACCTTACCGCTATGTACTTCTATTCTAATTGCGTAAAATATTAAATAAATTGATTATTCAACATAAACAACACCGCCTTCCAGAACTTCAGTCCAGTCAACTCTGCTGATTGCCTTCAATTGATCCAATTTGGTGAAGCGTTCACCGGGCATTGACTGTTGCAATTCTTTAATTTCGACCGCTGTCTTAATTCCTACACCTTTAAGGACTTGAGTTAGACGTTCCGGGGTAGCACTATTGATGTTTACACGATTCTCAAAGGGAATTTCTGGTTGAATAAGCTGGCGACCACGGCGTTTTAAGGCGGGTTTTGCGCTTGTTTTCTCTTCTGTAGCTTCTACAAGCTCAATTTGACCCTTGTGGGCAAAAAACACTTTACCGGTAGTCACGGAACGCACCATTTTGTACTCTCCTTCATCGTGCTCACTCAAAATTACAACTTTGACCCCGCTGGGCTTGAAAACAACCTCTTGAAGTTGAGCGACAGTCATTATGTGGGTAGTGTCTAGAGTTAGTTTACTAACAGATTATAATTTAGGTAGGTGTTTTAGAAAAAATGGGTATTCCAATTGCAGGTAGTAGATTGGCTGGAGCTGTAGCTCCAATCGGAGAAGCTGTAAATGCTGGTGCAAATTATTTAAAGCTCATAGAGCTAGGACTTGATCCCAAACAAGCTGCTCTCAGAACAGCCGCGACATCAGCAGCAGGACTAACGGGCTACACAGTTCCGGGTTTTGCAGCTAATGTAGTACCTTATCTGTTACAAAAAGGTGCTGACGCAAAAGCTGAACTAGAAAAAACAGATAGAGGACTTGCAAACATGGGTATAGATCCACTTTACGGAAAAAGTGCTAACTCCCGAGTACTTGATGCAGCATCTAAATTTGCATCATTGCTCAGTCCCGTAGGAATAGCACAGAGAGTGGCCGATGCAAATAATCCACAATTATCTGGAAGCCCTAAACTCAGTCTTGATGAAGAAACTAGACAAAAACAGATTCAAGAATATTTACGTCAGAAAAACGCTAGGCAATAAAAAACCCCCTCCGAAGAGGGGGCATTATTTGATCTAAAAAGATCAAGCAGGAACGGTAGAGGTGTAAACGTTTGACTCCACCAAACCAGCAGGTTGGAGGGCCAGATCGTCACGACCGGGAGCGTCGTCAGCCAGAACCCAGCAGACTTCGCAAACAGCCAGAGCCTTGTTCTTGCCACTGAGCCTGCCGTTAGCAGCCCGAGGATCGAACACACCGGAGGCTTGAGCCAGACCGGAAGCTGCGGCACCACCAAGGTTGGTAACGGCAAACAGCTTATACTGAGTTTCGGTACCAGTCCGATACAGAGTAGAACTGTTCCACACGTTATTGGTGCTGAAGGAGCCGTTAGCAATACGGCTGTTGCTACCAGCAAGGGTAACAAAGAAACCAGAAGCAGAAGGCGTGGTATTAAGACCAACACCCACAGCGGGGCCAAGGCCCAGAGTGGGAGTAGTAGTACCGCCACCAACACCGCTGCTGATCACGTCGCCGCCGTCAACACGAACGGATAGACGATACACATAAGCACCAGAAGGTACCTTAACACCGTCAGTAATGTCGGCACGAACATCCTTGTAAGCATCCGGAGAAGGGATGATCACAGCGGCATTGGTGAACGCGACGTTAGCACCATTCAGACCCGAGCTATAAGCCTGGGTGTAATAGTCGATTTGATTGGTACCCAAAGCTTGGAACGACAGATCGACGTAGCCAATAGCTTGTTGGGCAATCCAGCCAGGTTGAAACACCACGCCAACAGGACCGCCAATGGGCTGGTTGCTGTAGGTGGTTTCGGTATCGTTCTGGTTACGGAACTGGAAAGACTTTTCGTCGTGCCAGTAACGAAGAACGTTGGTGTAGTTCCCAGGATAGATTTTGGAAACTTGAATCTGATTAGCGTTAGTAGTCATGGTTAATTACCTCCTCAAACGTTGAATGAGTAGGCAACAGACACGAAGTCAGCGTTCAGAAGTTCAAAACCTGCGTACAGGCTCCAAATCATCATGATGAAACGGCTGAAATCGTCGTTGTTGTTGAGCAACACTTGGGCATTATTGCCACCGATGCCAACACCAACAGCCTGAGGACCGAAGAACATACCGATTGCACTGTCGTAAGTAGACGCAGTACCACCGATAGTTGCCGCAGCAGTTTGAGAAGGCATGTTGGTGGATTCAAAGAATCGCACACCTTCAAAAACGAAACCAGTAGGCATGATGGGTTCGCCAGCCACGAAAGTAGCTTGGCCGAAACCTTGACCCATGTAGATAGCAGCATTAGGCTGCATAGCTGACATGAGGGGATTGATCTGACCGTTGCCGGGGTAGCGAGCCACCTCACGGAAGTCAGAGTTCTGACGCAGGTGCATCAGGAAGGTAGGATCGCAAACGCAGCGGTAGAACCCATCTTGGTAGGTGGGGGTATTACGCTTACGCAGGGACTTGACCACCCGAAGAAGGTCATCCTTAACGTCAAACTTGGCTTGCTCAGAGTTGGTGTAGGTCAAAGAACCAACAGCCAAATCGCCAGGGTAGTAGTAACCACCTTGGGTATCTGAAGACTTGCCCTTAGAAACAGCTTTCAGGAGTTCGTTGATGAACACCCGATCGCGCCACCGGCGATAGTCATCCAAAAGGGTGAGGCTACCAATGGATTGGTGGAACGCAGTAAGGTTACCGGTATCGAGCAGCAAACGCTGAGCGGTAATCAGTGTCTCACGTGCGATCTTGAAAGTGCTAGCCTGTGTAGGATCGTTAGGATCTGCAGGACCTGTATACTCACGAAGAGTTACAAGTACCTTATCCTTAACGATGTTACGGCTGCTAGCAGTACCGATGGTTTGCTCTGCAGTACGTTCACGTGACTCCTTACTTCCTGGGTTTCCCCAGAACCTGTAACGATCAAGTTGCACGGTTTGCCCTGGTTGTTTTGAGAAATCATGAACAACCACAGGTTCCGCAGCCATCTCTACAACGTAAGCCGGGTGCTCTACTACTACAGTTTTCACTGCCGCTAATCTAACGCACAGCCTCTCTGACGTTGTACGTATTTAGCGTTTGTAGTCTGGATGATGAGTGGATGAAATTTTTTACGAGCAAAAACTAAATCAGGTACCCAAGGTTTAATGAGCGTCCAAAGTTTTTGCGTTTCCGTTGTCCCAAAATACACATCTATAAGACCATCAGATTTACCGGATCTCTTTTTTTGAAGAGTCGTGGTTAAATCAAAGTTAGTCTTAAGCGCCTGTTGAAAAAGAACAAGTTCCTCTTCGGGATAAGCGTTTAAGTGAATGCGTACCGTAGGTTTTCGGTAGTACGTATTGCCGGTTTTATAGTCTTTTGTGAGTCCGCCCCTACAAGAACCTTGGTCAAGAATTAAGACCGCAAGTCCCAAAGGATGGTCAAAATGACGAATACGTTTTGTTATGTGTTTTTTGCCGTCTTTAGCATAAAACCAATTACGGTAAATACGAAGACGACCTTTGTTTGAACACAACGCAAAACGGTACATAAAACCGTTTGCACAAGTAGAGTCTTTAGACTCTAAAACTTGGCAAGACGCACCAAGGTATCTTCGGATAAAACTTGCTTTCCACTCAACATAATTTTGTTCGGTATTACTCCACTGCCATTGATAAGTTGGCGAAGCGTAGCAATCTCCTAACAAAGTTCCGATGAGAAAAGAACGCACTTCATCTCTAGTTACCTTTGTCATCCAATCACTCCCTGTATCTTCTCCGGCATGATTCTACATGCTACGGAGCCCGCCGTACAGGCTCTACACCTTCCCATAAAGGGCTTGGCTCGGTATTCCCATCCTCAAGGGTTCACCGAATTTGACGGGTATTGCCCCACAGCTTTCACCGTGGGCGCCCCACACAACGATCTGTCTGTTAGAGGGTTAGACAGATGTTTTTAAGGCCGGTAGAGTTCTGCGCCGAGCAACTTCGGAAAATCATTGTCGCAGTTGTGTTATCCTAGAGGCTCTTTATCCCCTAGTTCTGCATCTTTACCATTGATGCAGCTCGGACTATATCATCACCCTCATAGGTAGGGTGTCGGGCGCTCGTGGATTCTCATAATCCGTTCTGGATCGTACAATCTAGTCTCTGAACCTTCCGCACGTTCCCATGCGGCTTGGCTGCTGATTCCCTCAACTTAGGCGCACACCCTAAGCTGTAAATTCTTCCGACATAAGTCGGCTCTAATTGTCAAGGTTCTCAGGATAAGCCTGATTTAGCTGTGCTAAAGGGAAGGGTTCCAGCAATTCACCCGATACTGCATAAGCCTCTCAGCCTATGAGCGCCATTTGACGAACAAAGCGTCAATCTCCGCGAAATTACTCCCTTATTTTAAATTGTTTTTATGTAACTAGTGTACTACTTGTCGCGTTTATAGCGTTAAATGCTTTTCTGATTACTACTATTGACTGAAGGGCTAAACCGATGAGGAAGAGCGCGAATACCCTCACCACCCACGCCGTAAATAGAACCTAGGTTAAAAGCATACCTAGAGGACTTACCTCGATACATGTAGTGAGTCGGAGCGCCCATAAAACCGGGAATACCCGTATAGTAACTTTCGGTAAAAGTCTGACAGTAAACCGGAGGGTTATATACCCACTCGGTACGAGATCCTGTAGTTGCTCCTGCAACAGCTTCTGTAGTTAACAGAGCACCCATGTGACGTGGGTGACTAACACCGCCACCCGTAGTACCTTCCGAAGTAGTTAAAGAAGCAGGTGTGTTATAGGGATCGTATGTTTGAGTCGAGGGTGCGTACCCGCCGTAATAGGTATAGGCTCCCATATCCCGCACACCGTATTGCGGGTTATAAGAAGTTAAAACTTTCGCATTTGCAATCGTCTGGGTGGTATATCCACGGAAACCGTTATATATGCTCAGTTCACCACTAGGTGAATAATATTTATAATCGTAGTCAGACCAAAAGCCAGAGACAGCAGTAGGTACAGCTCGCCAAGCATCTACTACATAAGCACCAGAATTAGGAGGTCCAATAACAGGACGCCCATAATCGTTGCCTACGTCATTAACTCCGTACCAAGAAACTTGATTTCCTAACGAATCAATGTACCCACTAGAAACTATTAGATATTTTTGAGTAAGTAGAAGATTATCATCTGTATGATTAGGCCCACCTTGAAGTTGATGTGGGCCTGTATCGTACTTATAATTGACCAGCGAAATGTAACCCACGAGATTCGTGCTTAGGGCTACTTAAATTATACTTACAGCAAATTAAGCAACAGGTGGAGTTGCTTTTTCATCAATTTTAGCCATATCTAAAGCAACATTTGTCATATCGGTTTGATATTCGTTCTTAAATGCAGCTAATTCGGCTTGCAATGCTTCAATTTGAGCAATAAGCTCTGGAGAATTAGGCTCGGAACGACGCCGAGAGTGTCCTATATGTTGAACCATGATCAGGATCCTTTATTTTCAGTATACTTCTGGGTTTTCTTTTTTGCTTTGACGTGTTCAGGTAGATTCCCGTGGGTTTCGTGCTCATATTCCCGGACGGTAGACTCAGGAATTTCCCCACGTTCGGCTTTTGCGTAAAAAAGTTTACGTTGAGCTTCTGATTTAAAGGGAGCCATAACAAAACTTGCAAGTTGCGGTATAAAAAAATAACCCTAATTCGTGTTTTAAGCGAACTAGGGTTTATTTTTTATTCAACGGAAGCTATCAAGCAGCATCCAGGAACAGGAGCTTCTGACGGAAAGCGTCAGGGCTCATTTGGCTCAAGAATCGCCACGCCTGTTCGGGGTTTTGATTCATGGTGTTGGAGAAACCTTCCCACTGAGTGCCGGGATCTTGACGCACAGGGCCGCCAGCAGAGGCAGGAACGGCAGGCATGTCATAACGGGGTTGATAACCCGCTTGAGGCTGGTAGGAGGTCTCGTCGGCGTCCACAGGGTACACTTCGGTGAAGAAGCGATTCGTGTAGTCGGCCAACTGATCCGGATCAGTCAAGATATGCTCCATGGCAGAACCACGGGCAGCGATGGCTTCCATCCGCTCATTTTGAGCGATCAGAGCATCTTCCAGAGTTACGGAATATTGGTTAAGAATCCCAGGAGCTTCGATACCGAAGTGGTTAACGACCTGAACGGTTGCGGCGCTTAGCTGGGGGGTTTGTTGTCCTACCGTAGAAGTCGGTGAGGAAGTTTGGGTCGTAGATGCGTTGTTGGAGTAGGTCGGCGCTGCCGTAGGGGCTTGATAAGCCCAGGGTTGGCCCTGTAAATTCGGACTGTACTGAGGAGTAGCCTGCGCCGTTGTTTGGTACTGCGGAGACTGTGCTGTTTGGCTGGGGAAGGGGGACATTCGTGAGACCACCCGCTCCAGGCTGCCCATCGCTGCTTCCCACGGATTCGACGGGGAGGACGCGGACGGATACTGGTTGTACTGGTTGCTGGTAGAAAGGCCCGTACCCTGTTGCGCCTGCGACGGCGCTTGGAGCGTAGGTACCGAAGCTACCGCCGGGGTACTGGTTTGCGCCACCCACTGGGGGTAGGCGGTTGAGCCCTGGTCCGAGGGCGCCGCCTGGGGGGCTGCTACCGCCGGGGCTACCGGGCTCGGGATTGAAGCTTGGATCTGCTGGCTCATAGCTACCCGAGTAGGTTAGTTCTTGCGCAAGGTGGTCGAACGTCCTATATAACAAGGGCGTCAAATTTAATCTTGGATCTGCACCTAGTGGCTGATCCGGAGCAAGTGGATGTGGCGTTTGCAACATCTGTGATAATAATACTAAAAATTGTTGGAATGCGCTTTGAGTTTGTTGAATCATTCTAAAAGGAAATCCTTTTAGCATTTCCTCACGTTCGGTATCAGTCTTATCTGGGAACAGGTATCGCAACGCTTCCACGCTGTCAACACCTAGCTCTTGTAAGTTCCGAACAACAATAGATTTTTGATTTATATCGTATGCAGTATCTTCGTAAACATCCCCTTGATATCGGTACGAAACTGTCCGATCCCCATCAGGAGGTAGACCAAACACACCTTCAGGAACGGAAGACGTAGATAAAGCCTCCCGCATCAACTGATCCAGCTTTGCATCAAACTTTCGTTGATCTGATGAGAACCTAGTGGCTTCCTCTGCAGAACCGTCAGCAGCAGGTTTTACTGGTTTAAGCTTAATAACTAGAGCAAAGCTCTTTTTAAACATCTGTTCTTGGTGGAACAACACCATTTCCAGTAACTTACAGAAACCATAAGTAAGGAAACTTTTATTTTTTCTAAGAGCCGTGGCCTGAGCCCGACCCATAAGACCTTTAATTTCTGTCGCAGTAGCCCCGGCAGAAACCGAAATCTCATCCACACCGCCAAGAGCTGTACGAAGTTCTTCCCGAAGAAGAAGTGCCCAACGATTCATATCCCCGTTAACGGGGTCTGGTGTCATGTAACCAACCCGATCGGAAGGTTCGACATTTGCAATAATCCGAGGAACACGCAAACCGCCGATCATTCCATGCGAACCAAAAGGTTCACTAACACGAGTTGAGGGAGTGTCCCTACCACCAAACCCACTCTGGCTACTGATGGTCGGACGAAAAGTGCGATCAGAGTCATTAGCTTCGACCAGATCACTACGTGGGCGGGAACTGATCAGAGTCGGATTACCAAAGAACTCGATATTTTTAGCAATATTAGAAATAAGCGTATCGTGTAAAACAATCTGCTCCATAAAAGGTTCAAACTCACCTTCACCAGAGGTGCCGCTACTGTCAGGTTTGTTTAAAACCTCCACGGCGGGAATAAAACCTAGGGTATTTTCCCTGGAATTATTGGCAGTCATCACACCGCCGGGTTCTAAATCAAAACTTAGTTCTGTGTTGGATTCAAATTCGGCAATCTTTGAATCTGTTATAGAAATCCGGACGTACCTTTCGTTCAGACCTGAGATTTCAGAAGGTAATCCAAGATTGGAGTTACGAACTTTATATTTATAAATAATAACAACTTCTTCAATATTCCCATTTACATCGTGATACACACGATATTGATCCTTGGGGAAAAAATAAATTTGATACTTTAACTTAGGGTCAGGGCGAAAGTAAAAGAGGCCGCAACCATCAATTAAAAAGTTCCTAATAATAGACGGAAGTCTAATATCAAATTTATTTAAGGTAAGAAGATCGTCAATGAATCTTGACCTAGACCGATACGTGTCTTGTTCGCAATAAAAAGTAAGCCCTTTCTTAATCATCAACAGAGTCATCTGCTGAATATGACTAAGTACGACTAACGTAGTTGCTTGCTTAGATCTATCCTGGGTCCGCGAAGCTTCAAGAATTTCTTGAAATCTTTGACGAACCCCGAGCGTGTCGGCCATACCGGTAGTTCAGAAACGAATTTAATCTACAGGCTGAATCAGCCTTTCTTACGCATTTGCTTGGCCTTACGTGCTTTACGGAGAGCCTCCATACGAGCCTCTTTATTTCCTTCGTTACGTTCCCCACGCTCATCTTCGTCGTGGGATTTTTTAGAGAAACGCTCGCGGGCTTCTTCGGATGCGCGGTTAGTCATCGGGCAGCAAATACTTCCTAACTCCATCTAGTTTAAACAATTCAGACGGAAGTAGTTCATGTGGATACGGAACTAATACATGATCTCCTCGGCCCAAAGGATCAGTTCCTCCAGCTTGAGCCTTATACGTATCCAAGTAATCCAACATTTCTTGACTATAAGCAGGAGCATGTGCGTTGGGTATCTCATCATAACAATGAGAGAACGAAGTAAGCTTTCGTTTCATTCTGGCGGAATCCCCCATCCACGAAAAATGCCAACCAGCGTCACATTCTCCTACGACTAAACCGTTGTCCTTCATACGAATTTGCGAAGGAGTCTCCTCAAGGTGATCATATAGTACAACAGTACCGCAAGTCCAATTATTGGGAGGTTTAACAGGATCTCCGTTAGGATCCATAACTCGTAGATCTGCGCGACCGTAGAACATAGGCATAGAAAGTCGCACACACCGGTCTGGGTTTTCTTTGGCTACCTGTACAGCTTGTAAAAGAGCCTCGGGTTTCGGAATTTCGTCAACATCACTAAAAAAGAAGACTGAATCCGGGGGAGTGAGGCGCATGCCCACAGCTAAAGCATCGCGTTGTGCGTACTCTCGCACCCAAGGATTAAGAGCTACCTCTTTTGGGGGCAGTTCGACATGGAGTACTTGGATTTTTTCTTCCGGCAATCCAAGTTCCCGAATTGTATCTAAACATGTAAAAGGTTTAGGATCCCCTTTAAACGTCAGATTTCCGTCCGTAATAATAAATCCGTCAACTATATCTTTTAACAGATTTACCCTTAGTTCTAAGAGTTCTTTTTCGTCAAAATATAAAAAACAGTCGTAAAGCATTTACCCGTTGCAGGCTGTCACTATGATGGTAGCACTGATTCGACAGGTACTCCACCACCGGCCTTAAATTCCATGTTATTACCGGCCACACGTTTACGAGCAGCATGCTCTAAAAGACCTCGTTTAAGATCTTCCATAAACCTATGTGAGTTGTGTGCAGGAGAATTTGGATTATACGCTTCCCTCCGAGTAGGAAAATAATCATGCCTCTGAGGGCTGTCTACCTGCCGCTGATTTCTGGTCTGGTCTTGCGCAGCTTCTTCCTGCATGGCATACGCCTCGGAAAAAAATCCGTGCGCTTGCTTAAATGGGTTATCCATGGTTTTGTGCCTCTCTTAAAGGATACTTGATAAAAATAAACAAAGTTAACTAAATTTAAATTTGTCTATTAAGAGCTTTTTGTATAAGCGCATTTTTAGTTGCATTCAAAACGTATGCCTGAATTTCCGCAGGAATAGTTGAAGGCGTACTTATCTCCTTGATCAAACTATTTGTTGTAGGTAAACCGATTCGATCGCTAAAGGTTCTACCTGGAGTAAGAGCGTCTACAAAAGCAGAGTAAGACATTGTGTTATAAAAAAGTAAAGGACTCAGTACAGGATTACAACATCACCCACCGTGGTGGCAGCCCCGCTAATAGCCGTAATAGAGATCGGCAGGATAGAACCGGCTGGGACTTTTTTCAACGTTACCGGTGTGTTAGTACCGTCTGTAAAAAATACTTGTAAATCTTGGTTGCTAGTACCGCCATTGATAAGAACAGCGCGGCAAGCGGGAAAGTTAAAAGACTGCCCGCTAGGAGACAAAGCAAGTCCGCTAGCGTAAGAAAGAACTGCTGTTTGTCCATAATAACTGCCAAAAGCACGTACGTCCATGTTTACTCAAGTGTTTCTATAAGCTTAGCTAGATAAACCTGAGCTTTCTGCAAATCTTCTTTGCCGTTTTTGTCTTCCCAGCGCCACAAATATTTATATATGCAATTCTCTAAATAACCTTGAAATTTAATTAAACCGGTAGATGCTCGTTGAAAATCATAACATTCTAAACCGTCTTTTTTATAATAATCCGGACGTACGTCACCCATAAATTAAGCTCACATAAACCTACAACGTAAGCATCCTATCGCAAGATATTAAAGAGTCAACAGAACACGGTATGAGATCCAAATATTTAGTGCCTTCGTGCAGCACTAAACCACACGGCAAAATCTCGTAGTTATCTTGTTTTTTCTTAACTGGCACACATCGCCTGTGTTCAAAGTTAAACGGTGGGTTTTCAAATGTCAGCCCCATCGAACTTCGATCGGCAATAGGCCAGTTACGCACCCCTACTTTCGCATAACTTTTTTCAGGATCGTAACTATCTGAACGTATATAAACTTCGCCATCCGTTTGATCTAGAATCATTGCCCCGTAATACGGGTTAGCTAACTGCACAAAAAAGTCAACGTCATAGTCAACCACAAGTACATTTGGCACAGTAAACCCACGGGTATCCCACACGTTAGGTGTTTCTTTTGTCAACGAATACACATAATAATTATCGAACGGTACTTTCTTATGTTGCTTTTGCTCATACCTGACAAAACCTGGCTCAAGTTGGTACTTGCTTAAAACAGGTTTCCACTTAAGGTAGTATTTAAAATTCTCATACGTAAGTAACATGTCATTTTCAGAGTAGATATAGTAATCGGCTTCTCTGTTAAGAATCGCTAGAGCTAAATCTGTTTTGTGCGCCCAGGTTAAATACCACCCGTGGTACCCTGGACTTGCAACTTTTATCTCAATATTCAATCCTTTAAATTCTTCTAATATTCCATATAGAGTATCTACGTCGTTTTGAGACGCATAATCGATATAAATCTTTACAGAAATATCACAAGGAAAGTCGGCATAGCCCCGCAACACAGTGAGTAGAGGATCTACCCGCTGTAAAGGATTGTTGGCCGTAATGGCGATCCACAGCTTTTTCGACATGTCGTAAGAGCCCCTTTAGTACTCTATCGAAAAACTGCCCCGCCTTTGTAAAAAGGTTATTAAGTGTGTATAAGCATCGAGTAAGTCGTCATGGGACGTAGATCCCACATTTATAATCTGCTCAAATAACGCATCAAATTTACGATACCGATTAAATGTTATCTTTCTGTTTTCAAGCAATCCCAAGGTTCCTCGGAAACGGGCAACTTTATCTCCTCTAAAACCGGATACCTCATGTATATGGATATTTGACAATCCACGGTCATTTAAAAGTACCCGTTTTAAATCAGCGGACAAGCTTGCTTGATAAGCAACTGACTCAACTACCAGCGTGATCGTCGAATAAGTCGGAAAATACGTGTCGTTCTCAAAAGTTAAAATTCCCCATTCAAGTAACATCTCACACAGTAAATCTATCTTCTCTAAATTTCCTACGGAACGGCATTGGTGTGCATCAATAATGTAGTACTTATCTTTAAGTCGTCCACCCAAAACAAATGCCGTGTAGTCGCTAGTTTCTTTAGCACTAGCAGACAAATCAATTCCTACAGCTAAGGAATCAAACTCCATCTCAACGTCAGCCCGGACAAGAAGATCGGGAGACACGATTAGGTCCGACGTTAAGACAGGTTGTTGTTGGTACTGGAACGCAAATGCAACAGGATCTAGTTCTTTCGTCTGTAATAAATAATCAACAGACCACTGCTCAGGCCAATAGCTTACCGGCTCTCCTTTATTGTTGTACGTTAGGGCTTCTTGAGAAACTTGATTCCAACCCTTAGAAGGGGAGAACATAGTTTTATGAATATCTAAAGGATGGAATCGAGTACCTAAACAAATAGCCCGACCGCCATCAAAAATAATCGGAGATATAACAGACGACCAATTATTATTCATTTCTTCCCGAATAGTCGGATTACGTAGTTCCGCCGAAGATTTTATAGGGTCATCGACTAAACAATTGCTTACAACAAACCCATTTGCAATAAAATTATGATCTGTATGATCTAGTTCAAGGTCATAAACGATGTGAGTTTCGTTGCTGACTCTTTCAACTCCGGAAACGGTTAAGATCTCCCAGCTCTGTTTATGATCTGGTGGTGAGCACTCGGAACTGTTTGACTTGTTTCGTTTTTTGCAGAGGACTTTTTCTCCTCTATATTGAATTTGACATTCGTAAAATTCTTTTGAGTTAAAATTATTTTTATTTAATTTTTCATCTAAAGTTACCCCAATAAGGGTTTGCCCTGTACTAATATCCCCTGCCCATTCGTACTTTTGATCTGTTGTAAGAAAAGGGTGCTCAGGAGTTGCGGAAATATAACCGTTATTTGTTGTTTTAATGTGAACAATTTCTGAAGAATAACGTCGTGTAACTGCTTCTACGTTGCTCCAATCAATTTGATGAGTTCTTGAGTTCCTAACAGCAATTAAAAAGCGTTCGGGATTTGCATAAATTTTTTCAATTGGTTGTTCGCCTTGATCAGTTAAAATTAATGTTTCACCCGTCAGACATAAGTGTGCGCGTTTTGAGGTAATTGAACCACGCAGGCCAGCGGCTCTCAGAGTATATTCTTCATCACCAACCCGTGGAATTCCGGCATACTCAAAGTCAACAGCCCAACCAATATCCGACTGCATTCCTGGCTTTAAACGAACACGAGGGAATATACGTTTAAACGTCGTGTTATCAATCAGTTGTTTAATAATTCGGCTTTTAGGTATAGCTGTTGCTATGTTATATGAACAATATATAATTTGTAGAGGCATCTGGGCTGACGTATGTCTACCTATAGCCCATGCAGTAAACAAGTTTAACACCGTGCTTTTAGCACTACCTCGGGGACTTAGAATATCAAGATTAGCTCCAGCTATGTCTAACAAGTATCTATTGCTTTCTCCTGTGATCAAATGCCTGTGCCACTCCATCATATGAGGAGCAGGGGCTTTATCCATAAGCACACAGAAAGTAGGGAAGTCATTAGCAGCTTTAGCGTATATAGAATTATCTTCTTTTTCCGTTACCTCAACAGCTCGCGCAGCATTTAACTGAGCTTTACGGCGATAAGCAAAAGTTTCCCGACTAGGCATATCAGTAAGCTGACAATGTTGCTATAGTGATCGTACTCCAAGCTTACTGACAAAGTGGCAAAAGTGCTCTGGTACGGGGATGCATGTTCAAATACAGGATTTGGTCGAGTAACCGCCAGCATACTAGAACATCTACAGAAGGAACATGAAGTAGAAGTTGTTGGTATTAACTATAACGGAGACCCTCACGATCTCCCCTATAAGATTTATCCGGCATCAAATTTGTCATGCCCTGATCGTTTTGGTATCCCACGGTTGCCCGAACTAATCGATAAAATCAAACCGGACATTTTTATATGTTTAAACGATATTTGGATTGTTAACCAAGTCTGGGAACGAATTCAGTTTCTTAAAGATCAGTATAAATTTAAATTTATTGCGTATTTCCCTATAGACAGCGAGTATTATTACCCCGATATGTTGAGAAATATTCCGTATTGGGATATTGCTATAACGTTTACAATCAACTGTGCGCACCGTATACTTAAACACGATATTAAACCCAGTAAGTTAGGGGTTCTGCCGCACGGCGTAGACATCTCTAAGTTCAATCCAATGCCGAGGGAGCAAGCAAGAACAGCTCTAGGGTTGCCTCAAGATAGATTTATCGTATTTAACGGAAACAGAAACCAACCACGGAAACGGATTGATTTAACAATTAAAGCGTTTGCAGAATTTGCTGTAGATAAACCAGACACAATGCTTTATCTCCACATGGGGACTAAGGATCTTGGTTGGGATATCACAGCTCTATTTAAACGGGAGATGGGGCGCCTGGGGCTAGACGACAAACAACGACTAATCTTGACTTCAAACGAAATCAACTATATTGCCGCTCCGCCGGACGAACTGCTGAATACTATATATAACGCTTGCGATGTAGGACTCAACACAGCAGATGGCGAAGGTTGGGGTCTTGTGAGTTTTGAGCATGCAAGTTGCAGAAAGCCTCAAGTTGTACCAAATCACACGGCATGTAAAGATATCTGGGAAGAAGCTGGTCTGTTAATTGACGTAGCAACGTGGGTTACAGACAAAGACCTGGGGGTAGAACGTGGTCTAGTCAGTACGGATCACACAGCTGAAATACTTACAGCTCTGTACGACGAAGAAGACTTGTATGAAGAAGTAGCAGAAGCCTGTTATGCCGTGACACAACGACCAGAATACCGTTGGGAGTCCGTCTCAATGGGATTCATTAAAGCCATTAACGATCTTCTCGCTTGATATGCAAACGACACATCGCTTCCGTCACGTCAACTCAGACGTTGTTCTTCCAATCAAAAAAGAGTTTAAAGGAGTTCCCAGCGTTTACAGGCAAGCTGAAGCTCTAAATGGGCAGTTTAAACGTATTGTCCACGGGTTGCCGAAAGACAGCGTTGGTAACTTTAGCCCCTCAATGCTGAACCACAACGACCAAACCTTCATAGCGTGGAGGTCACAAGCCGAGCCATTTGGGTTCAGGTACGACAACAATTACTTTTATTTAAATAATGCTCATACAGATATTTATCTCGGGCAATTAGTAGACGATCACACCGTTCTCGGGGCTAAGAAACTACGCTCCACGCCGCACCGACTTAGTTACGAAGATCCTCGTTTATTTAAAGGTCCAGACGATAACTTGTACGTACAGTTTGTTACTTCCAAGTACGCTAGCAAGTATGACCAAAGAGGACGAAAGCTGTTCGATACCCCAAAGGTAGCAGTCTGCTACGTAAACGAATTGGGTGATGCTGTACAGACAGCGTTCCCTCCTATAGGTAAAAATTTAACTAAAGGAGAAACGGAAAAAAATTGGTGCTTTTTCCCCCACCGGGATCTGCTGCATTGTTTGTATTCAATACGCCCGTTAGTGATCGAACGGGAAGGGTTGCCCGCAATTCATGTAGACAGTGATATCTTAAATTCCGTAACTCAAGGGGCTCCTACGTTTTGTTCGTTGCCCCCGTTATTAGTCGGTTCTGAACAACTTATATTTTACCACTGGAAACACATGACATATAATGACTTAGGTAACCCGTATTTAGTTTATCATCTTAGTGCATTTATGACAGACGAAGAGTTTACAGAAATTACTCATATAGCCCCACAACCGTTGTTCACAGGTTCTCTAGAGGATACCTTAATTACCTGGACGGACTACGTGGGTAATCCAGTATCCAATCAACCTGCCGTAATTTTGCCATTCGGCGCTACTCTAGACGGCAAAGAACTCGCTATGTCCTTAGGTGTTAACGATGCTTTTATGGGTATCTTCAGGTGCCCGATAAACGAAGTGCTTAAGAAGCTTATAAAAGCGTATTAGGACTTCTCTTCGCGTTCTAGAGTAGACCAAACAATCAGCCCAGCATCTTCTAACAAAGACAAAATGGTGGGCTGATCTTGGAAAGTATTAGAAAGTTCACGTAAGCACCGGTCTGCGCCAGCTAGTAATAACCCACGGCGATCTAACCCATCTGTAATTGCTCGCACCGTTTGAATATGGGAGCGTAATTCTTTTTGTAAAGATGAAATTTTTGTAGCCGCTGTAGCATAATCCAACATATTGTTTAATGTCATATTGCGCACCTGCGTTATATCGTTTCTGAGTTCATCTATTTCTATTAGTAGGACCTTGCGCAAATCTTCTTTTGGGTATTTTTCTTGAATCCACGCTGTCAGATCGGCAATACTACCTTGATACGAAGGTTGTAAAAACCGTGCGAAAAGATAAGATTCTACATCACTTGTCGCGTTTTTAGCGTAGTGAATGAAAGAATCTTTCTGAACTTTTTCTAACGAACTTAACCAACTAGCTACAGTTGTGTCGGCTTCAATAGTTGTTGTCATCCCCTAAACATGCTGTGACCTTGCATTGCAAATAGAGCGCCTTGCCGTCTGGTAGCTTGTTCACCTTCATTTTTAGCACGTAGCAAGGCCATTTGACCTCGTATAGATTCTTGGTTTTCTTTAATTCTTAAATTTGTTTTAGCGATGTCTTGTGCCAACGCATTTTCCCCAGCTAGAGCGGCTAATCCTGCCGCTGGTAATGCACTTGACGTTGCTTTGAGTAACTCAGTCTCACCCGCTAGAGTTGTTTTTCCAAGTTCAGTAGTTCCTTGTTGCAGTGTATTTGCGAGTAAACTAGTCCCTTGTTGAGCTGCTGCTCCTTGCTCACTAGCTGCACCAATAGTCTTTTCAGCTATACCTTGCTGAGCTTTAATACCAGTATCGCCTAATTGAGTAGTCCCAAGAATCTCTGATTTAGCAATCTCTCCAAGGTTTTGAGTACCTTGCTGAGCTATTTTACTAGCAGCTTCTCCGTATAGTTCAGCAGACTTTCCTGCAGTTTCTACAGGTTTTAATTCGGTAGCTAGTTCGCCTAGCTTCCCTTTTTCTTGTAAACCTAGCGCTAGCCCAGCAGACTGCCCGGCAATTCCAGATTTAAGTCCAGTGGCAGCACCTTGTTCCCGAAGACCTTGTTCAAATGCCCCCAACTGAGCACTTGTTTCTGCATACATATCCGCCGCCTGGAGCCCTGCGGCTTTACCAGCTTCTATCTGTGCTTGAGTTGCTGCATAACTTAAACCTTGATTTGGGCCGCCAAACAAAGACCCCATGTAATAAGAGTACCAGTCAGCTGCTGTATCTTCTTTTTGTTGTTTAGGTTTAGTTAAATTATTTGCAACAGCACCAATTCCACTTATTGCACCACCAATAGCTAAAGAAGTTAAAGGATCCATACCGCCACCGCCTGTTGGTGCTTGGGACATAAGTTAACCTACTCTAGCAGCAGCTCTTGCATAAGGCGCAGCTGCAGCCTGGAATAACTGAGCAGCCGCATTCATATAACCCGCGTCGGGTCGTTGTGCCGCTGTCATAGCCGCAGCAGTTGCAGCAGCAATAGCAGCATTCGTAGTTATCTTGGCTTGAGTTATATCCTGCCAAGCCTTAATATTTGCTTCCCGAATCTTACGATCACTTAACTCTTGCGATTTTTCCATCGCTGAGCGTTGTGCTGTTTCACTGGCAATCTGCGTCCGCTGCCAATTTCTTTCTTGATTAGCCGCCATTTGATAATAATTTTCTCTTATAATTTCACGTAAATCAAAATTTGGATTAGCAGTCTCCTTACCTATATTCGTATCTGGATTTGTTGAGAAAGGTCCAATTTTTCCCTGAACAGCAGGATCAAACCCAGGCAAAGACGGATTATTGCCGCCAGGGGGAGTCGTAGAACTCTCAGGTTTTTTAGGTGGAATATTAAGGGGAAGACTTTTATCAGCCGGAAGAGGAAATAGTTTTGTATAAGACGGAACACTTTGCCACCCATAGTCATCGCCTGCATATAACTCAACTTCATTCTTAGGATTACGTCGAGACGCTCCAATTTTAGGAGCTAAAGCATCGTCTAATACTCTTGCACCAAACGCACCTAAAGCAATCGGAGTTGCAAAAGTGGGAGAAAAGGCATCCCACGCAGTGCGTATGGCGTTATTTAAAAAAACATCAGCAGGAATAGTGTCAGCCATGATTACACAGGAACAGCAATTTGACGAAGAATAGGACTATCGGAATATGGTACTTGCGAGAACACGTTAGCAATGGCGGAATTAAGCATTCCTCCCGCCGCACCATATTCAGAAGCTACTCGTTGTTTTTCAATCTGACCGATCTGTTCTTGTTTAGTATTTTCAACTTTGTATTGCCCTTGAAGACCGGCAATTGATTGATCAAACTGACGTTCCATTTGTTCTTTACGGTACGCAATCTCACCCTTTAGCTTTGCAAGTGCTTGTTCACGGAGGGAAAGACTAGTGGCTTGTGCTTCAGCAGTGTCTTGTAGTGTTTTATAAACTTCTTGTGCTGATGGTATAGCCGGAAGTTGATCTTTTTCAGCTAAAAAATGATTTAGTAACTTTCGTTTAAAATTTTCGCTAAATTCAGTTTGTTGTTGTTGAAAATATGGAGCACTTCCTAAAAAATAATTACTTTTATTAGGACCAACAGAAACTGGAGAAATTTCACCGGGAGCTGTAGCTGCTGTAATAGCTCCTATACCAGACCTAGCAGCTTGATCCGTAAGATTAGCTGCAGTATTTGCTAAAAACAACTGCATTAATTGATTAAATGCACTGCTGCCACCAGCAGCTGTAGCTGCTTCAACACCGACAAGAGGAGCTAGGGCAGTTGCAGCAGAGGCTAGAAGAGGAGTGACAGTCATTAGGAGCTTGCGGGATTATCGTATGACGTGCCAGATAAAGGCTTCTTGCTATATTCTATACCCTTAGAGTCTTGTTGAGGGAACACTCCGTATTTTTGTTGTTCGGGAGATGGATGTGCCACAGTTTGAGGAAAATTAGACTTTAAATATGATTGCAAGAAAAAAGTCGGATTAATTTCCGGACTTTCATTACGAACATCTCTTTCAGCTAATTGGTGTTGCCTAAGATTCATAGAGCCAACTCCTGATACCGCTGTGAAGGCGGAATCGAAGAATTAGTTGGGGCATTCAACATAGAATAGTTGCTGCCATAATTAGGCATATCATACTCAGCAGGCCGCTGAGCACTCAACATGTCCATATGTTCGTCACTTTGTTGCTCTAAATTATGAATAAAGTTTAAAAATAATTCAGCAATTTGTGGATCATGTGTTATCAGTTCAATTAGATGCTGAATCTCTTCATCTTGCGGCTCATCAACCACACCGGCTTGTAACCGATGCATCAGTTGACCTTTATATTCAGGTTGAGTGGTGTTAGGTAGTGCATTCAAAGACCGTGTGGCGCCCATTTGTACGCCATCCCGATCTTCAAACCCAGGAGCGGGGGGCATTGCCCTCCCAAAGTTCTTCAAGACCATGGCGGTCATAGGAGCAGCTGCTGCTTGCTCCGCCGCTGTACAAGGAACCGGTAAACCGAGTACCTTAGCTGCTAATTGATATTCCTGAGGCGAAAACACCTGAGCACACCACTACTGATTCCTCTATTGTAGGCAGAATTTTCAACAAATCGCCAGGTGTAATGTCCAATGTGATACATATTCGCTCAATAACATCTGGCGAAGGTATATATTTATCGTCATAGTAAATTTTGCGAGTCGTCGTAGGCGACAGATCGGCAAGTTTACTGAGTTTAAAAGACGAAACTCCTCTAGAATCAATGATCAACTTAAGATCATTAATCAACCTACTGTAAGTTGTATAAGAGGAGTAAAAAGGCATGAGGCTGTATCAATATAAAACCATTATACTGTTCAGAATCCTAAAGTTTTACTACGGACAAACTCTAAATCATACGTTGTAAAGTCAATAGGCAAACTAGGGATATTAAAAGGTGTCTCATGAACTTCCCCTTCGACGTGTCCTTGCCACGCTGGTGACCATTTCGCATGCATATAGCCTTTGTTCATCTCATGAGCTTGATGAATCTTCTGAGCTAGCTCGGGTTCGCTGCGCCAAGTCTGACTTCCGTCGTCATATGAGTTGGTTGCCCACCCGTGGTAGTACGGAACTCCTACTGAAAGTTCACGTTTAAGCTCTTTATGTTTAAAACGCATACCGTAATCCATATCCTCGCAGTAACCGGGATACAGATTTTCATCAAAAAGCCCAAAATGCTGCACAACCCAGTCCTTTAACAAGAACACATCCCAGCCTCCGTTTAACCCGTGAACAACACCTGTATCAGGATCCTCGACCTTTTTAGCTAATGCCTCCAAAAACCCAGGCGTAAACATGACATCATGATTTGTAATCAACCAGTGCGGCGCTTGAAGAGCCGACTTGATAATAAGATTCCACGCGCCTGCACATCCGATGTTTGCCGGTAAGTGGCACACTTTAACTTCTTTAACAAAAGCATGAGGCGCGGTTTTTAAAGCATCTAGTTCTTCTGTAATCTGTCCGCGACCATTATTATTTAAAACAATAAAAGTATCTACAGGATAATCAATACTATAAAATAACCTATACACCCAGTGCGGAGCATTTACAACGGCAGTGCCAATAACAGGTATAGAGGTCATGAAACAAACTTGGCTGCTACTATAGTAGCAGTTATAGAAGACAAATGTCCACGTATCTTTGGGGTCCTCAGGACCATTTAATGGTGCCCGTACCTAATGTGGCATTCTTAATGCACAAAGATGATTCTGGAATGTGCCAGATGCAGAGGGTAGGAATACCTGAGCATCAGATAATCCAATGGGCTAAAAAGTTTGGAAATAAGAAAAAAAGATTTTTAGATTGTGGCGCCCACATGGGCAGCTACTCGCTACTACTAGCAGACGACTTTAAGGAAGTTAATGCGTTTGAAGCGCAGAGACGTACTTACTACCAGCTGTGCGGAAACATTTTTTTGCACGAAAAAACTAACGTATTTCCTTTCCACCTTGCTCTTACCGACAAAGACCACGCAAGTGCCTACGCTCAATTGAATATAGTATCAGAAGATGGAGGGGGTTCGACAGTACTCCCAGTACAAGCGGGTCAAAAAATAATACGCACAGAGGAAGTAGAGACGGAGTATATAGATAATCTTGAGTGGAATGATGTAGGATTACTAAAACTAGATGTCGAGGGCAACGAACTGGCTGTACTTGTTGGTGCCCACGAGACGCTTTTAGCGTCAAACAAGCCGCCAATAATTTTTGAAGCAAACAACTACGAATGGTTTGCAGCAAGAAAACGTGAGCTGTTTAGTTATATAATTTCACTTGGTTACACAATCTCTGAACTCAGGCCGTTTGACAATATGTACATAGCCATACACCAATAATTTTAAAAATACCCGAGGTGGGATTCGGACCCACGCTGGAACGATTTTAAATCGTTTGCCTCTTCCGCTGGGCTACTCGGGCGTTTTCAAAAATTCTATCCTAGATTTTTCAACAAAGCCGTTTCTTTTGATTCTTTTAGTAACCAGTACCGAGCTACGATGCGAGCTTGATTCTCTTTACTGGAACATTTATAATTGCAGTAAGGACCTTGTGTAGTAGGTTTTTTTTGTTTCTTGTCGTTCCATCGTCGCAGTTTAGACCCTTTTAAGTTAAACTGCATTTTACATACAGGGCACACAAAAGTCATTAAGTTGTTTGTCATACAATTTCCATGAATATAAAAAATGTTTAAGCTCCAATATTATTAAAAGCTAACCGAGCCAGCTTAGCGGCACGTTGAGCGTCTCCAATACAATCAGCAAGAGGATACTGTCCAACAATAAAACCTTCTGAATTGTAAATAGCTTTACCACTATTAGGATTATTATTTCGGCACTGAGTATATGTAATATTATAAGTTTTCTCGTAAACCGCTACACCAGTTTCAGCTTGTGGTACGGAAGAATTTGTTGATTTCATGTAGTTACCCAACATTGCCATAACACCCCAAAAAGATACAAATACCAAAATTATCTGCAGCAGTGCTGCTGAGTTGACCGCCACGGCTGTGGCCGGAAGATCTTTACTGTTGAGCTTGATGTCGATGTTGTTAGGCATGTGAGCTAGGTGAGGACCATGATCATGGTAGCACACCTTTTTGGTTTGCGGCAACCCCAGGGGGCTGCTAGTATAGTGATGTCAATAAACTGTCACATAAAATGGACGGAGCCCCGATCCTAGATTCAAAATATACAATCACCCACGGGTGGTATAAATATCTAACGGGTTCTTACGAAATTATTAAAAAAAGTCAACAAGCCCAGAAACTGGTGTTTGACCCCGCCGATAAGCGGTTGATCGTCGAAATAGGTGTATATGAAGGTGCCTCGACAGTTTGGTGGTCCGATAACTTCCTAGAGCACCCAGACAGCAAATTGATCTCGATCGACCCGTTTACCGGATCTGAAGAAAACATAAGAGACCCTAAAAACCACCCGACCTTGGGTCAAATTGAAAAAATCGCCAAGAAGAACGTATCTCTGAGTAAATACCCAGAAAAAGTTGACTTGAGGAAAGGCTGTAGCTGGGACTTGTACCCCGCAATATCGGCGGAACTAACAGAAGGCATCGATATCCTTTATATCGACGGTGCCCACGACAGCGTGTCGGTTTGCCGTGACCTCTCTTTGTACTACCCGCATCTAAAACCAGGCGGAGCTTTAATTTTTGATGATTACGGCGCGGAAAGCGTTAAAAGTGCAGCAGACACTTGTATGCAGTTGTTTGGAAATGTAGAAAACGCATTTTTTGCTGGCTGGCAGCTCTGGTGCTTGAACGCAAAATGACAACACGACCAAAAGTGGTGTGGTTTGGTGATGATTACCAGCAATGGGGCGGAACCTGGGTCGCTTCCATGCTTAGTAAGGCAGGAACAACGCCGTATTTTGGCCAAAAATTAGAAAATTTTCCAATTCTAAAAGATTGCGTAGTAATAACTAACAACAGCAAGGCTTACGAATACATCCACAGGCTGAGCGAAAGCGGCAATAAGTTCGGCGTGGTTCTTTTATCGGACGAAACTCTAGAAGAACCCATGTTCTACTTAGAGGACTCCAACTGTTTGTTTGCCGCCCGTAATTATTTCAGCCCTAAGTACTACCAAGACCCGAAAGTATTTACGTTCCCGCTTGGGTACAGGCATTGTTTTGAACATTTCGTTAAAGAAACCAAGAAAGCATCCGACAGACGTTTGGCTTGGAGCTTTGCTGGATCACTCAAAGCAGACCGCAGTACAGCCATAAATTGTTTTACAAAGCTCAGACCGTACCAATTAAACGTGTGCGAGTCGTTTAATGATCCAAAACAACTAACGACACGGGAATATGCACAAGTAATGGCGGACAGTGTGTTCGCTATTGCACCTCAAGGTGGGTACAACATTGATTCGTTCAGGATTTACGAAGCACTGGAAGCGGGTACTATACCTGTCGTCATGAACTCAACGCCATATTTTCAAGTAAAACCGTCTTACTGGCACGTAATTTTTCAAGGCGAAGCAGAAATGCCGTTTGTGCGAGCGGACAGTTGGGATGAAGCTGCGGACAAATGCGCAAAAATTATCCACGAGGGTCGGTTAGACGAAGTTCAAGCAGAGTGTCGTGCGTTTTGGGACAAGTGGAAAGACCTATGGCGCAAGCGGTTTTGCCAAGAAATTAGCAAATTTAGTTTAGACCGCTAAAAATGCGACAAAAATTTTTTTAATATGGGCCTGACAGCATATTAACACTAGAGCGTTTGGGGCCACTTTACCCCGCTGATTCCAATAGGGTTCTCGCCGCCCCCGTCGTATAGTATCCATATATAAAAAAAAGGCCGAAATTGCGGGCAGGTACGCGTACGTGCGCGTGTGCGCGTGTGTATGCGCGTATGTGTGCGCGTGGGCGCATGCGTGTGTGCGTGTGTATGCGCGTGTGCGCATGTGTGTGTGCGTGTGCGTGTGTTCTTATCTTCCCGAAACCAGCGGCCAGGTGCAGTAGTACAAATGTTCTTTCAATAGTACGTTTGTTCTTTGTTCTTCCTCAGTAGTACAAACGCTCAAAGGTTAACCAACTCTTAATCAAACTTTAATCTAATCTTAATTGACAGTTGCGCCAGACCTGGGGCATGCTTAGCCCATCGATCAAACACCGATCGATCGAACCTAGATAACTTAAAGATCTTTACCAGGCCGCGAACCGTTCGCCGGACCTGCCACGGGCTCCCTGTCCTTGCCGCTTAACTGCGCCCAGGGCCGGAGCCTAGGACAGGCTCAGTGTGACTATGCGAGTAGCAGTAAGGATTCTTAAGTATCTAGGTTTGCGAACCTTGACAATCCGAATAGTTTCCCCGTAGTTAGATAGCTAGCACGGATAGCCTACGCTATGGGGAAACAATTCTATATAGCTTCCCATCTTTATAGTTGCAGATATGCTATGCGACTATATAAAGATGTAGCGAAAGCAGTATCTTCTGGGCGCGTAGTAATCCCCCAGAGTATATAGTCTGACCCTATACAATTCAGTAGGGTACTATATCATACTCTAATACATAGTATCACCAGAGAAGTTATACACACTACTAGAGCGCATAAGTATAGGTCGCACCTATATATTCTCCCACGTCTCCTTTAGTGGATGCCAACGTGGCAATTAAATACATAAGATCGCAGGAATGCAGTGGGTTACATATACATAAGGGTGATGGATTAAAGGCCGATCACTTTTTTGTGCGCTGTAACCTACTGCATGCACTGTAAATTGTTTGGCTAAGTTAGCCAGGGTTACATTCTCTCGGGGGTCTTAACTAATGTACTGCACACAATGTAGTTATTAATTAAGGATCACATTAGATCATTTATGATCACAGACTAAACTCTCTCCCCTTGTGTATTACATAAGGTGAGGGACTTTGTGTCTCTCATTCACCTTAACTTCACCTCACTATGTTTACTATTCTCTATTGTTCTTTTGATGGTTTAATTGACAAAGAGTGTGAGTCATTCAACACTTGGAATGAAGCTGCCGAAACATTACTTAAGTTGGAATCTTTGCCCACTAAATCATCAGGTGGTAGGTTCTTTATTATTCCTCCTTCTTTCTAAATCACTTCAACTTAATCATCATGATTAAACACTTTTGTGCCGCTAACGATGTTAACGGTAACCCTCAACGTTGTTATGTTTTAGTCGATGAAGATGGTCACAACTTAGCTGCCTGGGATGAAGGATACCTAGGTGATGATGCTGTCCCAGGTATATGGCGCAAAGAAGCATACGCTGCTGAGCGTATAAATTGCAGTATCAGATGGTATCGCAAGATGTTAAGAACGTTGCCATCCCCAGCTTATGCTCACGATGTACCTGGTTATTCTCACTTATGGAGTGCAGTATGACTGGCCTCAAATCATACCAAGAAGATACATTCTTCTATAAGAATGTTCAGGTTAATTGTGTTGACACTAGCCGCCGATTAGGCGGTGATCTGTTCTACTTTAAGTCACCAACTTCGGGCCGCTTAGTGTGGGCAGCCACGCCAGGTAAGGCCCGCAAACTTATTAAGGAGCTTGTTTAATCATGGCTAAACGCAAGACATTTGATGTATCACAGTTCAGAGTCTGGATTAATGACAGACTAGCATCTGATACATTATCACCTCACGAGAAGTATGGTTTAATGTGTGCCCTTGATCATATACTACATGAAACAGATAACTATAAGGGGTTTCGTTTTGTGTACAAGGATGATGTTCGTCCTTGCTTCCCTGATAAAGTAGGGGCGGAAGCTTGCAATCCAGCGTGGGATATGGCGAGAGATATGCGCCGCCAGTATCACTAACGATCAGTTATTTATAGTGGGCTGCGCATACTTACCACGCAGACAATCAACATCTACAAACACAATCACCATGCGTAAGATCGAAGCCTTGATGTGCGATGCGATCCGCAATCGCAAGCCATTTAAGTCTGGCAACACAGAAGTTAAGCCAGTTACTTATGGCCACAATGATCACATACAGGGGGAGACTAATGTCTACCTCCACAATAATTGGGTCGCCAAGATAACTTATTATGCCGACCGGGTGGACTACGTTAATGTCAACAACTGCGGCTGGCAGTCGTCAACCACTAAGTCAAGAATTAATTCAATCTTACGAACATTTACCGAGTGGGCAGTGTATCAAAAGGCTCACACTTGGTACTCATATAATTACAAACAGGTAGCGCATGATGCGCTGTTTCCTAATAGCGAATGGGTACACTTTAAGGCTTGATGTATTAACCCTCGTTAAGTATCCTTGCTCGCTTCGCTCACTGCGGGGCGAGTTTACTATTTATCACCAACATCATGAACTTACACTCACAACTTGATCACATTCTAACTCAATGGGATATTAAACAATCTACAAAGCGTGGATACAATCCGAACGCTCTATTTATTTACCTAAGACAAGCTGAGCGCATAGTTAAAGCTGTAGATCAAGGCGTTACAATTAGTGACGCTATTGATATACATTTCAACGACAGAATTGCAGCCATGCTGCACAAAAAGTTTTCTTAAATCATTATCACATTTGTATTAGTGGGCTGCGCATACTTACCACGCAGAACTTAAACACTCACTAACTAACAACTAATGATTAAAACTACCATCACTCTCAATCAATTCCATGATCTTTTGGCAGATGCTTATGCTGTCAGTGTGAATGATACGCTCTACTTTGTGGGTTATGATACGGATGATAATCCTTACATTGCCGACAATGATGGGAACGATTATACTGATCTTTCCACTGTGGATGGTGACATTGAACTAGATGATACTTATGCTGTGTTTTTCTATGTGAATGGTGATCCATTTCGTATGATTTTTCTTAACATTAAATCTCCAAACCCCGAGGCTTAATCTAATGACAATCACCAAACTCGATTTGCTCACTGCTAGGGAACAGTTAATGGAGGACATTGATTGCATCCTTGATGAATACTTCCAGGAGTATGGTATTACAAACGACCCTCAACTTGTTAAAGTCTTGTGTGATGCCGTATGTAACAACTTTCCTTTCTAATTCACCACATTCAAACATTCACACACCACAACACACAATCACCATGGCCAACGTTAAATTCTTGATTCGTTTTACTGACGGTAACAGTAACTATGTGCATAACATCTTGCATATAGTTACATCAAACACTAGCAACGGTAACAGTCGTGCATTGATACTACCACTAGATGAATATGGTCACGTCTTAGCTGTTATCCACGCTGGCGTTACTTGGGGAGACTTAGACTCTTTTAATAGAGAATTTGCTCAATGGTCTAGACTACATAGTGTGCGCATCAATGTGTCACCAACAGAGTTCAAACGCTGGGCATGTATGACTCCCGGAGAGCTTGAATCAATCACAACAATCACAAACTAACTATCATCATGGCCCGTAAAATTGATATCCAAGTCCGTACATTTACGGGCTGGCGCACAAACTACGTC
>Ga0214921_10001044_pt1 | contig 48377 bp, 46 predicted proteins | sample LL1505_MetaG_FD_177992 | JGI IMG/M metagenome (GOLD analysis project Ga0214921, IMG submission 177992) | Freshwater microbial communities from Lake Lanier, Atlanta, Georgia, United States - LL-1505 | ecosystem: Environmental > Aquatic > Freshwater > Lake | place: USA: Georgia | collected... | reverse complement strand
TTAGGCCAGTAATAGATATTTTTATTTTGAGACAATTGGTTAATTTTTTTAGAAAACTCTTTTGATTGCACTAATACTAAATCGGAATTGTTATAAATCCACCTAACAATCAATCTAACAATCTTTAGAATTAGTTTATTTTTAACATAACCGGTAGCGCTTAAACTTTCTGGCCATAAATCTTGAACATTAAGAATAAATTTTGATTTGTAAATTTTAGAAAAAATAATACCCGGAATAGCTTGCAATAAAGGTGAAGTTGCGTAGCAGAAAATAATATCGGGCCGATATTTTGATAATTTGAAACAACTATATAAAGTAGCAGAAATAATATAAGTTAGATAATTGAGAAAAAGATTTATGAACCCGCCAGCACCCCTTAACCAGATTGGCACTCTATAAACCTTACACCCCATAAAGAAATCTTCAATCCCAATTTTCTCGTAACCAGCAAATAACCTGCCGCTTGGATAATTTGGCTTGCCAGTAACCACAACTAGCTCATGTGAAAATTTCCCCACCAAAGTTTTAACGATCTCATTGACCCGAAAATTTTCAGGATAAAAATGCTGCGTAAATACCAAAATTTTCATCAGCTTACAAGACTTAGTTGTTTAACAAATTGATCTGCCGCCATAATCTTCAATTGGTTAGTTGGCATGCCAATATAACGCTGAATAGCTCTGGCTACCGATATGTAAGAGTTGGGGTCAAATGTTTGTGAAACTTTAACTGGTAAATCACGAATGTAATCCAACTCCGATGCAATAATATCAATATTTAGCTGTGATGCCTCCAATAAAGGCAACCCAAATGACTCAAATAATGATGGATAAATTAAACAGTCTGCATTGCTATACAGATGAGCCATCTGATCTTGAGAAACAACACCATGATTAATAATTTTGACATTATTAATCAATTCATCCGTTAATTCAAGCTTTTTCTTAAGCTTATTCCAAAAAAAATCGTCTAATGTGATATGCAACTCATGATCGGATGAGACACCTTTGACCAATATCCAAGCTTGAATAAGAGCAATATGATTTTTATGATCAACTCCAGCAGCAGGATATACAAATTTTTTAGGTAAGAATAATTTTGAAGTCACGACCTCAGGAGTTATCTCCTCATAAAAAGGCAAAAGACGTATGAAAGACTCTTCTATGCCCAATTTAATAAGGTTATCTCTCATAACAAAATTTTGCACCACGAATAGCACATTCCTATTTTTTGATACTTTTTTTATCAAAAATCGTAAAAAAAAGTACTTTAAATATGCCGTCCATTTCATCCTGATGTGGATATCAGATATAAAAATATAAAAATTTTGCACAAAAATTATATTTATACATTTCGGCTTAAATAAAAGAGGTCTGTTAGAAAAACTTAATAATTTATCTTCACAAGTCAAAGTCTTAGATAACTTGTACTCATAAAGAAAATGGCTTAAAAAGCCAGCTTTGACAAAATGATGATGATGCTTCTTAAGAGGCAGCCCATCAGAAACAGGGCATCTTTCATCAACATGAAAAGTTAAATTTTTTATTAAATCATCTACAGAAACAATGATTTTTTTTAGTAGCGTATAACCGCCACCTGAAAAAATGTTAGGCGCATAAATATGCAGCATGATCAAGAAATCCTCATTTTCATACGCTTAAAAAAATAATTCGCAATAAGAAAAAGATAATTTAAATACAGTCTCCAGTTTAATCTGTCCTCAATGTTCATAGCATATCTTCTAGCCCTAAAATCTCTCTTTAAGTTTTGATAAAAACTCTTGAAATCTTCATCTAGCATTGAAAATATTTCCGTCTCACATTGAGCTGTTGGATCAATTAACAACTTAATATCTTTCTTCTTCATTAAGTATGAATGTATTATGTCTTCACAATATGCCTTACCCTGAAAGGGGTAGTAATCATCTAATATGAGATTATTTTTACGATGCATGACACATCCTCCAGGCAACCAATTCACTGAAATACAATTTGAATTTACGCTACTGACATGCTCAACAACAGGCCCTAAAGCAAACCCAGACAACATCACTGTTCCAGGCTGATAACCGATTGAACCATTAACTAACCAATAATAAATACGATTTTTTACACTTAATTTTTTGTGGCCCGTATATGCGATAGTCTTATTTTTTTTATTAAAAAGTAATGGCGAGATCGCAACATTATCATCACAGTCTGAAATTATTTCGTGTAGTTTTTTCAAGCAATCAATACCCAAGTGGATATCATCATCCAATTGCATAACATAATTTGATGTTGCATTAATAAAACCATACCTTCTCTGAGCCACCTGACCTTTTATAGGGCAAATTAAAACCTTAACATTAGACGGCAATTCATTGACCTTACATAAGTACTCAGCAGGAATACAAACCAATATTTCAGCAGGGATAACTAAACCGTTATTTAAGCTATTAATTGTTTCACACAATGAGTCACCACCTAACGTTGGTATAACAACAGAAACATCAACGGTTGGCAATAATTTCACTGTCAACTCAAATTAATAGAATGAAAAATTTCATGCCTAAGACCTCTTTTTTCTTGACTAAGTAACTCATTCAAAGAAGTAAAAGTATCAGGAAAATTAATCCCCAACTCACTAATTAACTTTGAATTACTAAGGGACATATCTCTTGGTCTTATCACTAAGTTCTTTGCATCATTAATACTTGACTCCACAAGAAGATGTTCTGGCAGATTGAATACTTGCGCCACATTAACAGCAAACTCATATTTAGAAAGTCTTTCAGTTCCTGCCAAATTATAAATTCCAACAGCAGACCTATTTATTAATTGGTGGGCAACTTTAACAAAGTTAGATATTAAAATTGGTGTATAGAACACATCATTAAAAACATTTATTCTCTTACCACTTCGCAATTGACCAATAATCCAGTCCGTGAAACTTTTTCGATAACTGTGCCCCCAGCCGTAAAAATTAGTTCTAAGAATAAGTGCATCTGGACACAACTCTTTGATAGCCATTTCTGCTAAATATTTAGTTCTGGCATACTCATTTAAAGGCTGAACCTCATCCCCCTCCCCATAAAAACTTGAATATCCGGAAAATAAATGATCTGTCGAAATATGTACCAAGCTCTTATCCAACTTATGCGCTACAAAAGCAAGATTTTTTGCTATTTGGACGTTCCCTTGATAGGCTAAGGTAGGATTGGCCTCACATTTATCTACATTGGTTAAGCCGGCAGTATGGACTATTAGATCAGGAGCAACTTGTAAGACCTGCTTTTCTAATACATCAGGAGAATCAAGATTTAAATGACATGTATCCACATCATTTAGGGATACAGAGTGATGATGAATGCCCAGGACAATATCCCACTCCTGCCTCATGCAACAAGCCCAATTAAGCGCCAAAAGACCACTTCCTCCCGTGATCAATAATTTGCGCTTTTTTTGTAACAATTTGATCATTGATTCTTCGCCTCGGAAATAAGAGTTGTCCAGCGCTCTAAGTTTTCGTGAAACCAAAAAAAATCATCGGGGCTTGGTGTTTTATTTTGAGCGCTCGCAGTATATAAAAAGGAATTTAATTGCTGAGAAGTTGTGATAAAAGAAGTATTTGATATATTTTTTAGCGGGCTGTGATTAAAGTCAGCACCATCAATGTAAACGGCCACTGGAAGCCCAGACAAAAGTGCATCCAACGCTGCTGAAGTCGTATTACTAGCCAAAACCATATCAAATTGACCCACTAGACTTTGTATAGGCTCATTAGTAACTTCAAAATGTATATGAGGATACTCAGATTGGCCAATACAAGAAACCGGGTGAGGTTTAATCGTCAAATGAATCTTATGCCCCGAGAATCTATTAAGGCCTCTAATGCAATCTAGCATCTTTATAGTTCGAGATAAAGTAAAGTCACCAAGCAACAAAATCCGCTTTACAGAATCACTCGAAAGAGTTAACACATCATTTTTTGTAGGCGAATTTTCAGTTTGTTTGGCCAAATACTCAAACCTCATAGCCTCAACCTCTCTCATTTTTAATGGCGGGTATCCCGCCTCAATAAATTGACGCCACGCCATTTTCCCATTGACGGCTAAATAATCTGGCAGCGGTTTTGAAAAATTTCCAAACTGCACTAAACAGCGACAATCCTCAAAATTATTCAAGTGCCAAAAGCAAGTTGTGGCATGTGGAACACCAATAATTTGACCATGATGATACTTTTTCCAAGCCTTGAGTAGAGCAGCTTCCCAGGCCTGATTTTCCCAAAGATAAATTCCAAGCCCCTGTTTTGGTAAATCTTTTAAAGCCCGATCAAATAGCTCAACCCAAAACCAATTCATGATTGAATCCACACCCAATATTGAGCTTTTCCAATCATGCTTTAGCATTGGCCATAACCAAACATACGAATTTTCTACCTGAAAATTCCTGGAAACATCTAACTTGCGCCACAGGATAATATTATTTCCCCACCATTTTCTGATAACTCTCAAAATCAGACTTAAAGACAAATATCCATCAAGAAATGAATGAATTTCATGATGGGCGCCCCGGTTATAAGTTCCCAACTTAGAAGTAGCAACATGAACATTTGGAATATCTGGGCTTGGTAAATAATGATGTATCCAATTAAGTTTATAGCCCAAATCCTTTAAATGGCTTGAAAGCCTACCCCATTGATTTGAATGAAAACAGTTTCCATCACCTTTAGCATTCAAATTAAAAAAATATGAGCACATTAAAATTGAACTCGGGCCACCAAACCATTTTGGAATATATTGATTGCGCAACTGCCATCGAGAGAAAAGATGTCGAAGGCTGACTATGGCCTGTAAAACATAAGGCAACATCTCATATACTGCTCGGAGGGTGAATTGCTTTTTAACTGACGTCTTTTTCCAGTCAAAATTAATATTAAGACCCTGACACAAATACTGAATACTAATTGCCAAATCTTTGTTAGCGCTCGTTAAGGTCAGATTTTTGACGGCACTTTCTTTAAGAATCTCCTCTAAAGCAAGAAGTTTTAAACAGTCACAAATCTTTGGTGACTTAAATGGACTTTTCTCTGCTATCTTATTCAACCACCAAAAGCTAAACCCATCCTGCAATCCAAAGTGCTGAACGATTGTTATTCCATTAACCTTACTTTGGGATAAATCGAAAATGAATTTTAAATATTTTTCTCTTAGTCTTGCCGAGTGCTCCTCTAAATACCTAGGGATAGAGAGCTGTCGCCCATCATTCAAAAATGAGCTCCAAAGAATCGTATTAGATTGATGATCATCAAGGGAATCAGATGCGTCCCAAATACGCCAACTATTTTGCACGACTGAAGGCATCTATGGCCCCAAGAATCTCTTCAGGGAGATCAAGACTAAGCTTAATATCAGATAAATTTAAATTTTGTCTTTTTTCAATTGCAATTGCACAAAAGCATATTTTTTCATAAGGTGTGACTGCTGTAGATGATGGCGGACCAAAATACCCATATGCAGAAATTTTTAATGGATTTAATTTTTGCAATTCGGTAAACAAATCATTCGCATTTAGAACAACATACGCAGCTCTCTCTCCCTCTTTAACCCCGTCATAATTTATATATTGATAGGATCGATTGAGATCATCGCAACTAGAACCATTTACCAATCTCAAGGTGACAACTAGGCACCCTCCATGAGAAACATGACTCCATGCAACATTCAGCATTTCGGAGAATTGAACATTCCAATCAAAACAGCTTAATGAAAATACAACACCAAACGTTCTATTGCTAAGTGCACCTTTACTAACATCCAGAAAATCGCCTACATAAACCTCAGCGAGCGGATTGAGATATTTGGCAGTAGTGGCAGCTTGCTGATTAATTTCAACCCCAACATAATTTACAACACCAAATTGGTCTTTTAAAGCTAAGCCAAGGCCACCACATCCACAACCAACATCTAATATTGTGTGCTGATCCGTCAAACCAAGACCAGAAATTACCAGTTTCTCAGACTTATAAAACTGAGACCAACTGATACGGTTTTTTGAGAAATAATTCTCTATCTCCGCAGTGGTATATGGAATATTTTTCATCAATCTTGGAAATATAAAATTCTATTTATATTGATCCCAATATTTATCAGAAAGCATATTTTTTTCAACTAAATCAATATCGCCTGGACTATCGACTGAGTATGATTTTACAAATGGATAAGGTGCAATGTACTGCCTGAAATCCATATCTAAAATGCGATTGCTATCACAAGCTTCTAATTGCTCTAAACGTGTCTCAGGGTGCTTGGTGAATTCCCTCAAATACTTCCAACGGAATGCAAAAATTCCATAAATTCGATAGGCTCCAAGTTCAGAAGAAAATTTACCTTTGCAATAAGGTACAGGCGAACGAGAGGTATACAAAACCTCACCAGAATCATTAAAAATCAGTTTGACTGTATCTGGATTTAACCAAATATCCTCCTCAGTAATATGCATCGCTAAAATTGTTCCAGCCTTACTTGGGTCATCTATTAACGGTTTAATAACAGCATCAATCATGTCAGGACGCATCATGGGCTCATCACCCTGAACACAAACAATAATATCGTCTTCACCGACGTCCGGACCAAGGATTTCGACTGCTTCTGCTACCCGATCTAATGCTCTAGTGTGGTGATCGCCTGTCATTACTACTGGAAACCCTTTTTTATCAGCAAAATCTTTAATTACATCATCGCATGTTGCTACTACCAAATGGCTCCAGTCAGCATACATTTGAGCCCTTAAAAATACATGCTCAATCATTGCGCGACCATGAATCAAAGCTAGCGGCTTTCCAGGGAAACGTGATGCAGACATTCTTGCGGGCACTACTCCGATAATTTTCATTGATATAACTATCCAGATATTAAAAGCAAATCATTAAACTAATAGGTGGAACTAGCTCTGTATAACTTGGCCAAACCATCATCCTCTCGTCCTAAGCGAATGCTATCTCCCGCCGCATTCACATCCACCCAACTCTGTCTTTCGTCAGACAAGTAAAAGGCATTTAGCAGCCCAATTGTTGATAAAGTATCTTCAAATAAAACTGGGTAGGATGCTCGACCCTCAAGATGCCCAACAATCTCCTTGTAAATCTCTCCATGTCCATGACCATACACATTACCGGAAAAATCTTCAGAATTTGGCTTGCAAGCCTCCGGGTCAGGCGTATAAACCTGCAGCTCATTAACTGCAATTCCTCCAATTTGCGCTAGACCATGCTCGCAAACAAAAGAAATACTAGCTTCGTAATCAATAGGCCTGGCTGCGGTCGTTATTTCCAAGGTACCAATAGCGCCAGCCTCAAATTCAAAAGCTGCTACTGCTGTATCTTCAACCTCAATGTTGGCGCCCATCGTTTTATGGGTGCTGCATACACGCTTTACGTTACCACCTAAGTGACGCAGCAAATCTATATGGTGGACACCCTGGTTTGTCAGGCACCCTCCGTCCATTGAAAATGTTCCACGCCATGGGGCCAAATCATAATAACGCTGCGGCCTACACCAGCGGACTCGAACAGCTATTGATCGCAATTGACCAAGCTCACCAGAAATTAAGCCTTGCCTTACTCGCTTAACTGCTAGATTATGTCGATTTTGAAATACTGCAAATACGGATAGACCAAGCTCAGAGGCTCTTGTATAGACTTCCCTAACTTGCGATGGGCGCATAAGCGTAGGCTTCTCAATCACAATATTTTTTTGATAGTTATTAAGAATGTCTAATGCATGCTCGTAATGCATACCAGATGGGGTGGCAATTACTACCGTATTAATATCTGGGTTTTCTACCAACATCTGCCGGTAATTTTGATAAGGCTTCGCTTTAAATAACTCATGATAAGCACTTGCCTTGTCGATTTCGAGGTCGCAGACGGCCACCAACTCAGCACCCTCAGTATGAACAATTGACCTGCAATGATGTCCTGAAATACGTCCACAACCGATAATTGCTATTTTGACCATTTTCATTTTTATCTTAGTAATCTAACGCTCGCTTAATCAATTCAACCACACACTCCATCTTTTCTTTTGGTGCAATAGTAAACCGACTGATTCCTTCCAAAGAAGGGTGATTAAAAGACTGCCTATACAGAACTTTATTTGCTAACGCCTTAGAAACCAAAGAACCCGCCACCCCAAAAGCTACGTGCACAAAATTACCCTCAGTGGCTAATACTTTAAAACCTAATGAGCTCATTTCAGTTGCAAAGTATATTTTACCTTCATTAATTTTATCCACTGAGGACTGCATGACATCTATGTGATCAAGCATACGAACCATAAATTCTATTGAGACAGTACCCAACTCATACATTGGCCTCATTTTATGAATCAAAGATATTGTGTCGGGATGACCAACTAGATACCCTATACGCATGCCGGCAGCGCCCCATGCCTTTGCAAATGTTCTTGCTATGATCAAATTGCGGGAGCGCTGTGTCCAGTGGACTCCAGACCATTCAAAAAAGGGATAATATGCCTCATCCAATAAAAATACAGCGCCAACCTCTTCACATATAGTCAAGAGATCTTTCAGATCATTCTGAGAAAGTACTGTTCCTGTCGGGCTATCAGGATTGGGTAAGCAGAAAATTTTTGGCTTTTCGAGACGCAATAATTCCTTGAGTTGTTCAACATTTAGCGCTGGCCCGTTCTCGCTATATTGATACTGAACTATGCTTTCGCGCGCACCAAACATTTGGGCGTAAACCTGATACATTGCAAAAGTTGGATTTGGGTAGATGACAGAATCGCCATGTTCTACAAACGCTTCAAATACCATGCGAATAGCCCCGTCACTTCCAGGCGTAATCAATAAAGCTTCCGGTGAAACACCAACCCATTTAGCGGTCTTACGATAAAGCTCACTAAGCTCTGGATAGCTGGCTATATGCACCGGCTCAATATCATTCAAAATACGATGCGCCAAACCATTCAATTCTGGATCTAAATTTTCATTCTTATCTAGCCATAAGAGTCCTCTGTCTCTTGGCTGTGATTCAAGAGCATTAGGTCGAGTCAGCTTTGGGTTTAATAATGATCTTCTTGGCCGAATACTCATATCTGCACTGTCGCTTTGGGTAACTTAGTAGCAGAAATTTTCTCACGGAACCTGAAAACAATGAAGTAATTTTTATAATGAAGCGGGGATGACAGCAGTATCTAAGCCGTCAATTGCAGCCAACCCCATTGCCAGAATTGCTTCCTCAGCACTTCCGCCTATATGGGGTGTGGCAAGAAAATTAGGCAGAGCAAGTAGCTCCTGATCTTGTGGCGGCTCATCAGAAAATACATCAAAAGCAGCGCCAGCAATTGTTTGATTTATTAATGCTTGCTTTAGAGCCACCTCATCAACCAAACCTCCGCGTGCAATATTAATCAAAAAAGCACTTGTTTTCATGAGAGAAAGTTGTTTGACCCCAATTATTCCGCTAGTGGTTGAATCAAGCGGAACATGCAATGTAACAATATCCGATTCTTTTAGCAAAACATCTAAAGTAACAGCCTCAATGTGATGCTCTGTATAAAACTGATCATAAGAAATAATATCGTTTGCAAGAATGCGGCAATCAAATGGCTTCAATAATTGAACCAAATCTTGCCCAACACTTCCACAACCAATAATGCCAACAGTGCGCCCACTCAGTTGGCCGCCAACATGTTGCCGCCATGACCCATTAATCACTTCACGATTTGCAGACACCACACCCCTCAACATTGTGATGGCAAAAGATATCGTTAACTCAGACACGGATCGACGATTAACACCGCGAGTCCACCCCAATAGCTTGCCATGCTTTCGCATTGCATTCATGTCAATCATGTCAAGACCTACACCATATTTTCCAATGGCACGTAATTTAGGTAAGCGTGATAAGACGTAGTCGTCAATAACCTCAAGGGCGGTAATGGCAAGATCATGCCCTTGTAAAAAATTAACCAAAGAATCGCATTTCAACTGCAATCCCGCATCATTGAATGTCACATTAGAAAATCTTTTCAACAACTCTGATCTTAAAACTGGATTGTTTGAAAAAGATCTTGAGCAAACCGCAACTCGATCAATACTATTCATGCTTCATCTCATCTAAAAATACTTGGCACTGACTGCGAAATGAATCATCCAAAGTGAGATTAACTTTTTCGATATTTGCCTTCTCGCCGACAGGGAAAATTAAGGATAATTGGCTCGCGGTATTTTTCTTGTCTTTTGTAAGGGCTGAAATTATTTCGTCAAGGTCCATCGGAGTCTTGGAAAATGCTTCGTAGTTCTTTCGCAGGACTTTATGCATTCTATGATGGTGATCAACTGAAATTAGATTTCTTAAAACGGCGATTCGATTGGCCATATCCATACCCATACTTACGGCAACACCGTGGGGTATTAAATATTTTGTTGCTGACTCAATAGCGTGCCCAAAACTATGTCCGTAATTAAAAATATTGCGTATACCCTTATCAAATTCATCAACTTCAATATATTTTTTCTTAATTAATAAGGACCGACCAATATATTCAATCAACAATGAACGATTTGATGTCAGATCATCATAATGATTTGCCAAAAGATCAAAAGATTTGGCAGAATTTATAGCATGAACCTTTAATATCTCACCAATTCCAGATCTTATCTCCCTATCTTCCAGGGTATCCAGAAATTCTGAGCAAATATATATCTCTTTTGGGGGATGAAATGTGCCTAATATATTCTTTGTATTACTCAAGTTGATTGAACTTTTAGAACCAATACATGAATCTGTCTGCGCCAATAGTGTAGTTGGATAAAACTTCCAATTTACTCCACGCAAGAAAACAGTAGCAATAAAGCAAGTTATATCCTGAATCACTCCCCCACCAATAGCAACTAACTCATGATTTCTGCGTGCATTATTGGCTACTAACTTTTGAAAAATTGGGATAATTGCTTCAATTGATTTATTGCTTTCAGTAGCATCAATCAGAATAGTTTTAGGATCACCCAACACACGATTAAGCTGCTTCGAATAAAGCTCAGCAACTTTGGAGTCAACTATAAAATGCAGATCATCAAAATCTGCCGCATTCATTTTAGAAAGCCACTCACTGCCAAAGAAAACTGAATATACTCCCTTATGCGACTCAATATCTAAAAACTCAGACACGAGAAAATCCCCCATCAATAGCGATATTCTGACCCGTAATATAGGTATTTTCTGTGCCACAAAGCCACACTAAAAATCTTGCAATCTCATCAACCGTGGCCAGGCGGCCTATTGGAATCGTAGCAGCAATAGCTTGGATACCTTTATCTCCAAGCATATTGTGCGTTAAGTCCGTATCGGTAAATCCTGGGGCTATGCAGTTTGCCAAAATTCCGTCCGAGGCAAACTCAGCTGACAATGCCAAAGTCAAACCATCTAGGGCAAATTTACTAGCAGAGTAAGATGCGCGATGAGCTTTACTTATCTTCCCCCAAATTGAGGAGACATTGACTATCCGCCCCCATCCTCTTTGCCTCATGGCAGGAATTGCAGCTTGACAAAGTAAAAAAGGAGTTAATATATTAACCTGCTGTATACGCTGAAAATCCTCTAGCAAAATTTCAGTAAAGGGTGCATTAATGTTTATTCCTGCATTATTGACCAAAATATCAGGCTCTATTTTCTTTAGAAATTCTGCACAAGCATTTATCTCATTTTGATTTGTAAAATCCGCCTGAAAATACTCGTCAAAATAACCCTGCGCATTAGTCTGTGTACCAACACCAATTACCCTAGCTCCAGATAAATGAAATTGCTCAACTATCGCTTTTCCGATTCCACGGGTTGCGCCTGTCACAAATACTGTTTTGTTTTGCGTGCTCATCGGGCGATAAATTTTCTATTTTGATTGTTGAGTAAATATATAACGCATCAAGTATGCGCCTATCAAATGATCGAGAATCATATGTGCATCCTCTGCAGGCCCATACTCACCTTTCTCCGTCGCGACATGAATATTTAAATCAGCCATCTTTTTAAGTTTTCCGCCGTCGAATGCGGTAATTGCAACAGTCTCAACCTGATTTAATTTTGCGCACTCAAAAGCTTTAACTAGATTAGGAGAATTGCCAGATGCAGATATACCAACTAGGATGTCGCCAGCCTTAGCCAACACCGACAACTGTCTTGAGAATATCTCCTCATATCCAAAGTCATTTCCTATGGCAGAAATTATCGCCATATTATCCGTCAGGCTCATTGCTCGAAATGGTTTGATATATGAATTGGTTCCAATAGCGATATCATTTGCAAAATGACTCGCAGTTGCAGCGCTACCGCCATTCCCGATAAAGAAAATTGCTGAGCCTTGGTCTCTTGCGCGTAACAAAGCCTTAATAAAAGCATCAATTTCTAAAAGATTAATGTTTTTTAGTACGTTCCCCAAGTATTCAAAATAAGATTTTGAAAATGTAACAGGGTCATTTGTATAGAACCTATCAATATTATTCATATTTCATAATGTTAGAGTTTTTGAATGGAGAATCGCTGCCTCCATTCGGAGTCTGCGTAATAAATTTTGTAAACTAACTTCATTGTATTCAAAGCATCCTCAGAGGAGCCATTTCCAATAATCTCATTGGATAATATACTTCTACAAAATTGATTAATCTCCTCCTCCCAGGAGGGATCATGATTGTACCTAGTTAGCACCTCTTTAGGATCACCGTTATCATGATCATGATCTACCGTTATGACAGCCAAGGTTTCGGCACCATAGCTTTTCGTGCTGGACAAAATTCCCCCTAATATCAGACTGCCTTTCTCTAGACTGAGATCCAAATTAAAACGATGTCTCCATTGAGTTGCTGATGAATTTAGCATTGCCACGACACCATCTTTCGTCCGCATCAATGCATAAGCATTATCTTCCACATCGTAACCCCAATGACTATTTGAAATAAAACTATAAACGTCTTGGAATTCACCTGCAAAAAGGCGCATCAAATCAACCATGTGAATGCCTTGATCAAGCAATACTCCGCCACCAGCTATTTCTCGCTTTACACGCCAGTCCGTTTGATTGAAGGTAATAAGTTTTGATTTTCCATACACCCCACGCATATTGATAATGCGCCCTAATTCTCCTGAGCGAACGATTCGAAGCGCATCTTGAACGGAATCATGATATCGATGATTAAAACCATACATTAACTTTAGGTTTTGATGTCTTTTTTCACAGGCAATAACGCGAAGGATATCCTCGACAGAGCGCCCTGGAGGCTTCTCACAAAAAACATGAAGCCCAGCTTCCAATCCCGCAATAACTACATCTGGAGCAACTTCATTGGTCAAGCAAACAATCAAAACATCTAAATCAAGGGAAAGAAGATTCGTGTAATCAGAGTAATACTTAACTCCGTCGTCAAAAACACCCTCACCAATAAATGTTTGGTCACATACAGCGACTAGCTGCATGTGACTATTTTTATCTATACAAACACGCCTTCGCTTACCGACGATGCCATATCCAGCGATTCCCACCCTCAAGTATTTTGTCATAGTTAATAACGCCCAATATTTGGATATCGCAGGATATTTTAATTGTTAATTACTTTAGACAATATATCCATTTCTAGACCAAAGTCTCCAGTGCGTTTCTCGATAAAACAACCAAACCTAAAACTGCATGCCCCCAGTTACAATTCCATGAAAAAAACTAACGCAAGCGATAAGATTATCATTTTTGCGAACCATCGCGACATTATTTGAGTTAATTTTTTAACCACAGTTATGATAATTCAAAATTTCCCGCTCCGCATCTTCGTCCAACAACCAGGTTCCACTGTAGGTTAATTGTATCGGTAGCGCCTGAAAATCTATTGGCGATGCTATTATTTTTGCCAATAATTTTCCTTTTTCAACTCCGGTTGCCAGTAAAAAAACATTTTTTGCTTCGCCTATTACTTTTGGAGTAATAGTGATGCGATCATACTTTAATTCCACCAAGTCGGTGATGGCTAACACCGAAAGTTCACGCTCTTTTAAGGCATGATGGCCAGGAGGAAGTGATGCAATATGACCATCCAAACCCATACCTAAAATTAAAACGTCAATTTGCTTCGGCAGCAATTCCTCATACTTCTTAGCAGCCGCGCGCCTATTTGGATTCTCACCCTCCATCCTATTAATGACAGCACCCGAACTCAACCTATTTAAAAAAAGCGACTTCATTACGAGAGAGAAATTACTATCGTCAGACTTAGGAGAAACGCAACGCTCATCGCCAAAAAAAAAGTGAATTTGATCTATGGGAAGCGAAGATGTAGCGCTCCATTCTTCATACAGCCTCTTTGCAGTATTGCCCCCAGTCAACATAAGGTTACAGAATGAACTTTCAAAAAGAGATTTTCTAACTGCCTGATTAATTATTGCAGCTGCCATAGATGGCCATCTATCATTGGGTGCTGAAATGATTTGCAAACTCTTTGGCAACATTTAGGTCGCACCACCCCAATCTTTAATTGGTCTAAAGCTCTCCAAATTTACCCCCCCCCTGATAGCCATTTTTTTCCAAATTTTCTATACAAATATCCAGCAAACTTCTAGAGGAGTTTGCAAAAGAAATAAATGAAGGATTGTCAGAAAAATTTTGATTAAGTACTGTGCTTGTAGGATCAAAATATACGGACGGGATTTTTAAAAAATCAGCCACATAATTAGTCGATGTAAAGGGGTATGAAATCACAATATCGCAAGCGCCTATTAAAGCAAACACATTTTTATTAAAATCTATCAACTCTATTTTTTCGGAATCATGTAATTCATCCAAGTAATCAAAAAAATATTTTTCATAATCACTTTTATATCCTCTTTTTGTCTTTAATCTCAAACTTACGGGAAGGTTAAAGTAAACCTGTAATTCGTTTTTAAGCTCAATGACTCCATGAATGAAGAGTATTAAATTTTTAATACTGAAATAATTTGATATTTCTCCAGTTTGCAAAGCCACATCATCACTAAATGGCGAAATATCAAATACCATAATGACAATCTGGCTTTTACTAGGGAGCTCTTTGAGCACGGGCAAGTAGAGTTGTATTGGCCCAACCACCTCAATTGATACACCTTGCAAAAGGTTTTCCAAATATTGCGAAAAACTATTTGTCCACACCCAATGCTTATCCACTCTTATCCATCGCAGTTGGGGGATATCAGAAATGTAGTGATCATTCACATATGCTATCGGTCGCCAGTTTTGAGCGTACCATATCATGTGTACTTTAGCATTTATTAGATTTCTGCTCCACAATGGCTGAGAGTCAAAATTTGAACAAGTGAAAATAACTGAATCAATTAAGCCACGCCTATCAATCTCCTCCAATGTGTTGCCATAAGAAATATCTCTTCCTATCAACACTAAAACGGGCATTTTTATTGCTGCAAAAAAAAACTTAAAAAAAAGAGAAAGGTGGGTCACCAATAATCGCAAGCGCGTCGGTAAGCCAAGCTTTGCCTCGCGTATTAACTTTATATGCGGTCGCTTTGTGTAATTAAAGTTGTCATGGCTGAAAACAGTATATTGCGATAAGGTTTCAACTAAAAAACAGCATCCATTACGAAGAGGAGTTATCGGTCCATTGTGACAATAGTCTATAAAATCGATGTCGCTACCATTGTTAAACAATCTTTCTAAAGGCATTCCAAACAGCAAAGTTGATGACTGGTGAGAGGGGTGAGTCTTCTTAAATGAAAGTATGGCTAATAGACTAAGTGTCCAGCCATAAAGAAAGTTTGCATAACCTTTCAGCCATTGCCATATCGTCAACGATAACTTCCCCTCTCCTATCTCTAAGCTTGCTTGGCTGCAGTCAATTTTATGGCCATGAATTAATCCTTCGGTGCTCACTTCATAACACGCATCCTTAAAAGCCAAAGCATGAGGATAAATAAAAATTTCAACAATTCGCTGCATTAGGCGATCAAGCAAAATTTCTGCAGAGTATCCGCATGAATCTAGCAAGACGGAAGAAAGCTTTCTTCTACAAAGATCTATTTCTTCATCAAGGGCAATGTGGCAATGATTGCTATTGGCACCCATTGATCACCATATACCCCAGCCACCGTCTACCGATAAATTTTGGCCCGTAACATAGCTAGCCATATCACTTGATAAATATGCTATTGCCCCTCGTATATCATTCTCTTCTGCCATTCGGGCTAATGGTGTTTTAGCCTTATAACGCTCAACAAATAGATCTGGCTGGTTTCTAAAAATGCCCCCAGGAGCAATAGAATTTACACGGGTGCTAGGGGCTAGGGTTGTCGCGAGCCATCGAGTCAGCTGAATTAGCCCTCCTTTTGAGGCAGCATATGCAGCCGGATTAGCCATTTCAGTCCCCGCATATAAAGTATTATCTGGACCATATGAACCGTATATAGATGCAATATTAATAATATTTGAACCCTCTGCTTGCTTTAAATCTGATGCCAAACTCTGACAAAGCTCAAATATAGCCGTTAGATTAACCTCCAATGCTCGCCTCCATACTTCAAGGCTCTGCTCCTCAAAGGGAACAGCCCAGCCATCCAATTTTGAAGTACCAACAAATGCGGCATTATTTACAAGTATATTTAACCCAACGCCAGTGCCCTTTACCCAAGCCACCAAGTCCCTTCGATCATCTTGAAGCTCTAGGTCACATGACCGATGTGCGACACTAACCCCCCAACGCTGAATTAAATCAGCGCTGAGGCTGTCGAAATTAGCGCCCGGGCGATCAACTAATATCAAGTCTGCTCCCAATTCAGCGAGAGTTTCCGCAATTACCTTTCCTAAATACCCCGTTGCACCCGTAATTAACGCACGACGACCCTTAAGTTGACTTAACTCTTGGATAGTTAACATAGAAGATTAGCCCCCCTTAAACTCATAAGATATTGAGCAATCTGGAAGTCAAGCAAGGTATCAATATCAATAGCCCTCTCTGGCGGCACATAAATCCCCCTAACTCTTCCCTCAAAAATTGAGTTACGCTCTAGAACAAAAGATGATTTAACTACATAGCATACAGTTGAAACATCATAAACTAACGGTGCTTCTTGACGGCGAGCGATAGCTAACTGAGGCTTATTAATTAACTCAACATTTCCATCCGGCTTTTTTTTAACCATATTAAAGTAAGGGCTTCGATGTGCGCTAGTCATAGTAATTACTGAATCAACATCACCTTTTCCATACGCATCTAGACAATTTTCTATATCTAATGGCAGTCTAAGCGGGGATGTAGCTGGGATAGAAATTAAAATTTCTGGTAATTTACCATCCGCCTCCTTAACATAATTAAGAGCATGTCGCCATGCTAGCCATTCAGGGCTATCATCTTGGGCTAACTCTTTGGGTCGGATGAATGGTACCTCAGCCCCGCTATCCAATGCCACAGCTGCAATTTCAGCTGAATCTGTAGAAACAATCACTCTTTTAATTCTTTTAACAGCTAAAGCCTGCTCAATCGACCATGCAATTAATGGCTTACCCATGAATGAACGAATATTTTTTCCAGGAAGCCCTTTGGAACCTCCGCGCGCAAATATAAATGCAATAGCGCTCATAAACCATCTCCAAAAAATCTAAGCACTCTCTACTTTAAACATCAACCCACCAGAAATTTCCGAGTTTCGAGCTGCTTCAATAACTTGCAGCACTTTGAACCCATCCTCACCCGAAATCATAGGTGGCTTATGATTGATTGCGCACTCTATAAAGCTATTTAATTCTGCTTTATAACTATCATCATTTCCACTGGGTTGGCAAAAAAGCTCTCGCCAGTTCTTTGTATTAACTTCATATATCGATACTTGATCATCCAAAGCATTCCAGCGCAAGCTGCCTCTTTCACCAATAGCTGTGCAAAGCCTAGTCGTGTCATGGCGAATAAAGTCGAGACTAAGCACGCCCACTAACTGAGGCCCATCTAATGGGGGTGCAAAACCTAATGTTAAATGAGCGGTATCTTCAACATCAATTTCTAGTAGACTCTGTCGGCTAAGCGTAGCTTTTACCCAGTCAATCTCCCCAAATATCCAACGCAAGTAATCTAGCTCATGACTTAGCTCTAGTAAAACCCCACCGCCAAGATGCCGATTTGCTGATGCACCACGCCGATAATCATTATCGGGGCGCCAAGTCGGCAAATACTGACCAACCTCACAACGCACTGATAGAATTTTTCCAATAATGCCATCATGCAAAGAGTTTCGAAATTTTTGAAGTGATGGCAAAAATCTAAGGTTATAGCCTATCATTAAAATAATATTTTGCTTCTTACAGAACTTTATTAAATCCAAGACGCCATTCAAGGAGGAAGATAATGGCTTTTCTACAAGAAGATGAACTCCAACACTTGCCAATGACATTGCGGTAGAAATATGAAAAGGCGCAGGGCTAGCAATAATTGCTACCTGAGGCCCAAAGGCAATGGCTTCATCAACACTGTAAAAGCAACCGTTTGAGAACTCCGGTATTTCAAATGTTTTCTCATGTCGCAAAACCCTAATATCAGCATTTGGCACTAACTCTCTCATCAGTCTTAAATGACGCTTGCCAATACTGCCATAACCAACAATGAGAATGCGATTAATCATCGCAAAACTTTCTTAAAATCTTAAGCCCATACTCGCCGCTTTTTTCCGGGTGAAACTGGCAACCAGTTATTTGATCTTGAGCTATCACCGCAGCAATTTTATGCCCTCCATAAAAACTATTGGCTATGCAGCAGGATATATCTGTTGGAACAGCCATGTATGAGTGTACGAAATAGAATGCCTCACCTGGACAACTATCCTCCAACAGGCTGCCTTTCCAACCAGTTGTAAGACCTGAGATCTGTATCGGAGTCCATCCAATATGCGGTATTTTTTGCTCTTTACCCATAAGCGTATGAGCTGGCATTTTAATAACACGGCCAGGTATTAAACCTAATCCAGCCGTTATGCCAAACTCTTCACTCTCATCAAGCAAAAGTTGCATTCCCAAACAAATACCCAACAAGGGAATTTGACGATTGGCTAATTCACGTATAACCCGAATCAATCCTAGCCCATCCAATGCCTGCATACCTTTTGCGAATGCCCCAACTCCAGGAAGCACAACTCGCTTAGACGCTAAAATAAGCTCTGGGTCTGATGTAAGAGTCACTTCCGCACCGCATCGCTCAAGACCGCGCTGCACGCTCAGTATATTGCCCATGCCATAATCAATTATAGTCACTTTAGACATATGCATAATTCCTAACACTCAGTCCAGCATTTCTTGCGGAGGCTCGAATATCATCGACCGTAGCACGTCCGTAATGCAATATGTCAGCCATTGCAATGGCATCAGCGCCGCCCTCACCTACAACGGCAATCAAATCTTCTGGCTTACCCATGCCACCACTCGCTATTATCGGCACGGAAACTGCCGCCGTTACCGCCCTAACCAGCGAAACATCAAATCCCTTTCGTGTACCTTCCCTATCAACAGAGGTTAATAGAACTTCACCAGCACCCATCTCCACGCCACGCTTGACCCATTCAACAACATCTAGCCCCGTTCGTTCGCGACCATTATTCGTATAAACCTCCCAATTATCTTGGCTCACTTGCTTCGCCTCAATAGAGAGCACAGTGCACTGACTGCCAAAGCGCTGGGCAATTTCTTTGATAAGCTGAGGGTTTGCAACTGCAGCAGTATTGATTGCCACCTTGTCAGCGCCTGCGCGCAATATCTCATTTACATCATCAACAGATCGTATTCCACCACCGACCGTCATGGGCACAAAAATATCTTTAGCTGCTGCCTGAATAATGTCGCCCAAATGATTTCGCCCGTAGAGACTGGCTACAGAATCCATATAGATTAGCTCATCAGCCCCTTGCAAGTAATAGCGCATGGCATGCTCATTGGGCGAACCTATAACACGCAAACCTTCCAGGTTAATGCCTTTAATCAAATTAGGGCCCTTAATATCGAGGCGGGCAATAAGGCGGACATTACTCATGAAATACTACTCATTAACTATTTACCTAACAGCATGGCGCAATTTCCATATCCCATCTTCAATATACCAAAGATGCGGGGAGCGAAACTGGTCTGTAAGCAAGCTAAAATAATCTCTGTCCATTAGCGGCTTTTCAAACATTCTGCTTGCCTCTGGAAACTCGCTCTCAGGTAGACTTAAGTAAGAAAACATCTCATCTATGAAGCGCTCTGGATACTCATGATCAAAGCGTTTTACGAGCGCCACCCCCTCCTCCCTGTTTATATCTCCCGAACGTATTTCCTGAGCCGCATCGTAACTTGCGCGGCCAATGCCAAACTTAATTCCTGTGGTGAAATAATGCAAATCATCAATTCGATCATCAATACTGTTATATTTTGAATAAGTTCCTGGCGTACGCTCTGGAGAGGCCTGAAAACCACCATGCTCAACAGCATAGTAATAGCAAGCCTGAGGATGCCACCTTAAATAATGTCCGAGATAATGAACTTCAATATTTTTTTCGGCAATATGATTAGGGTCTGCAGGCAAATAGGGCTGCAGATCATTTTGATCAACTCCAAATTCAGACTTCAAGTCAGCTACTGACACACCGCCTAGATGAATTTTTGATTGATCATCAGACGTAAAGTACGACCAATCGCGCTTTGCACTCTCGGTATTTTCAATTGGATTTCCATATTCAGCTTCATTTTCCCCATAAAAAACTAAAGGTATATTAAATAGCAACGCCATTTTGGGAGCTAGCGCCTTCTGCCCAAACATGAATGCTTGAAAGGGGTGAAATAGCAATTCCGTTGACAGCCTAGTCAACAAACGATGTACTCGGCCATTTGGAGTCATTAAGTAATTGTCATGTCCTGCATGTATCCAAGACTGGAAATTTTTCCACCCCCACTCTGTATAAACGTGGGGCGCCCAAGTTACGGTAAGTGGATGCATGCCATATTTATTTTTTAGTATGTGTGAAGCATAAAAACTGTCCTTACCTCCAGAGCCGGGAACAATACAGTCATACGATCCATCATATTTGCGATGCTTATCACACAGCTCGCGTAATTGCCTATCACGATCTTCCCAATCAATAGTATGACGTTTTCTCTCTGCGAATTTACATGCGTCGCAAATACCATCATGATTAAAACGAATTGTAGATTTTTTACTTTCTTTTGTGTGCTTATACTCAATTGCAGAATTGGGCCGTTGATTTGATATTACGCACTTCTTGCAAAAGTGAACCTCTTTGGGTAAGCCGTATAGAGCCTCTGGATTCGTAGAATCCTTTTTAAAAGCTCTTAAGTCAACAGCCTTTGGATATTTAATTTTTTCCATATTCTCTTTTATCTCTTCAATCAATTTTTATTTTTATGTTAGCCCTCTTTAAGTCATCAAGTCTGCCAACATCAAGCCAAGGCTCATGCATTGGATATGCTACGGTGCGCCAATTATTTTTTTTCAATCGGTCAAACAGAGACGGCATATCGCACTGCTCATCAGCATTTAAAACCCCTAAGGCTTCCGGGTTGAGTACATAAACCCCTGCATTAATGTGACTTCGAACAATGGGTTTTTCTTCAAAACCAATAATTTCAACGCCTTCCGTACGAACCACGCCAAAGGGATGTTGCCATTCATGTGCTCGGACAGCCATGGTGGCAGTTGCCGCCTGTCGAACATGGAAATCTAACATTTCGCCATAGCGAATATCAGTAATTACATCGCCATTAGTAACAACAAAAGGAGAGCTAGGCAGCGGATCAATCAAGCCTAGCGCACCTGCTGTGCCTAAGGGTACTTTTTCACGTGAGTATTCTATTTTTACACCCAAGCGCTCACCATTTCCAAAGCTTGATTCAATCATGTGACCTAGATAATAGAGGGTAATTAAAAAATGGCTAAAACCCTCTAACTTTGCGCGCTCAATAATGTGCTCTAGCATAGGTTTTCCTGCTATGGGCAATAATGGTTTTGGGCAACTTTCGGTATGAGGCAGCAGTCTTGTTCCAAAGCCTCCAGCCATTATTACCATAAGATTGGGACGCGCGGGTGGTGTTGTGACCTCATCCCAAAGGTGCAGACCAACAATTTGATGCCGCTCATTAACCACGGGGATCTGCTGAACCTTATTAGCAGTCATCAGTTGCATCACCAACTCCCTCCTCACCCATGGAGGAACGACCAATGCATTCCGATGCACTATGCTATCTAGTGGGCTATCCATATCCAACCCCCTAAGTAAACCACGCCTGATATCGCCATCAGAAACAATACCCTCGAGAACACCCTCCTCATTGGCAACCATAACAATCTTAATGGCCACCCGCTCAAGATTACGAATAGCTTGAGAAATAGTCGCGCTAACTGGCAGTATCGCTTGACTCCAAACTTGTGCAGAAGTGCTCAATTAATTAACCCCAGTATTATTACTAGCAGGTAAATCATAAAAGGTTTTTTTTACAATATCCTTAAGCGGATAACATTTAAGCGTGTTGACAACTTTTTCACTAGCGCCACCATCTCCATAAGGATTAGTTATATTCTGCAAATGAGCTTGAAATTGGGGGGAATAAAGTTGGGTCAAAGCCCGAGCGATACTATTTTTTTCTGGCTCACAGTTGATTACACTTCCTGCCTGCAAGCGTCCTTTTTGTCGATCGCCAATATTAATGGTGCCTTTTTTAAAAGTAGGTACTTCCAATAAGCCACTGGAAGAGTTACCCACAACACCATCTACTTGCGCCAGACAAGAAAGGTAACGTAATTGACCTAGCGAAGTATATGCACGCGCATTTGGATTCAATCGAACAAAATGCCTTATCATCCCAATTAGTTCACGTCCATCTGTATCAGCATTGGGTAGGGTAAAAATGAGCTTTGTATCTTTTAACTGAGCTAAAGCTTCAAGCAATTCTTGCATTTGGGTTGCAGCCACACCAATCTCTAGCGTAGCTGGGTGAAAGGTAATTAATAAGTTTTTAGTACCAAGTTCAAAATCAAGAGAAGCCTCTAAGGCGGACCTATTTAATAATTGCAAACGTTTGATATTGTCGATTCCGAGCCCGCCAACTAAAAAAACTCGCTCCGGTATCTCGCCCAACTGAATCACACGTTGACGATACGATTCAGCAGCAACAAAGTGCAAATGAGACATCTTAGTAATTGAATGTCGAAGAGCGTCATCAAAGGCACCTTCTGTAATTTCACCGCCATGTAGGTGTGCCACCGGTATCCGTGCCACTAGTGCAGCAGAAACAGCGGCAAAGATCTCAAACCGGTCCCCCAGAACTACGATCAAATCCGGCTTTAAGTCATGCAAAGCATCGGCAAACCCTATCATCCCCAAGCCTATAGATTTGGTAATGCCGACCGGTGTATCAGAACTAGTAAGCATTTCAACTTTGCGGTCAATCTGAAAATTATCTTGTTCTATTGCCTTATAGGTAAGACCGAATTCTGGCGATAAGTGCATACCAGTAACAATAATTTGCAGTATGTGGTCAGGATCATCTTTAATATCCTGCATGACCCAACGGAGTAATCCATACTCAGCACGAGTACCGGTGATGACGCAAATCTTACGACTCATAACTCGATCAATTCATCTACAGCAAAAAATCGGGAGGCTACTTTTCCAACCACCTCATCCCATCGCATAGGCGAGATACCCATTCCAGGCCTCTTAGCGCCAATATTTTCAGCGGTAAATTTTTCACCCATATTAATGGGTCGAATAGCAACTAATGATTTACGGGCAACTAACTTGTTTTTGATTTCGCTCGGCATTGGTCGTTTTACTCCATCGCCTATCGCAACTTCTATATTACGAATGGACTTAACCATGGCAGCGAGCTCTACAGGCTCTATGCTGGCCTCATGATCGGGACCAGGTAAGCCTCTGTCGAGCGTAAAATGCTTTTCAATCACAGTGGCACCCATCGCCACAGCAGCAATAGCAACTTCTATTCCTTGCGTGTGGTCGGAATAACCAACTGCTACACCAAAAGCTGAGCTCAAACTTTGCATAGCGCGCAAGTTTACTTCGGCCATAGGGGTAGGATATTCAGTTGTACAGTGCAATAGTGTCAATTTGCTGCGAGGGGTGCCAGCTCTCTCCAAGACCTCTATAGCAGCCTCAATATCCCCTAGGTTGGACATACCAGTAGAAAGAATGATGACTTTTCCAAGTTGCCCGATATGGCGCAAATAGGGCAGGTTAGTAATTTCGCCTGATGGAATTTTGAAGAATTCTTGCCCTAGATGCGATAAGAAATCTACACTTTCGACATCAAAGCCAGTCGATAAAAAGTCAATCCCACACCCAACACACTTAGCCATAAGGTCATGGTGCGCTTCCTCAGTCAACTCAAGGCGGCGCAACATGTCATATTGTGTTTCATCACTATTGGTCGCCTCCACCTGGTATTCCGCCTTTTTCGCAGTACGTGTCGACAAGCGATCAGCATTAAAAGTTTGAAACTTAACAATATCCGCGCCCGCGGCAGCTGCAGCATCAATTAACCGCTCAGCTAAAGCAAGATCACCATTATGATTAACTCCCGCTTCAGCAATGATGAGTGTACTCATATTAACCTATCCCCAATACGTGGCTTTAAGTAACCGCTCCAATCTGTTACTTTAACAAAGCTATCTGACGTCTTTACAAAGAATCCATCAACATCAACACCCACAATGGAGCCGACTATTCCTTTATAGGAAGTTGCATGTGGCAGATATTCAACTCTATTGATCTTAACTTCTTTATTCCCAAGGTAGGTTCTGGCCTCTGGTCCAGGCCTGCAAATAGCGCGGACAAAATTAAATACATCCCTTGACTTTTGATTCCAATCCAGTCTCTCGTCACCATGTTTACGAGCCACACAATAAAAACCTAATTGATCAATATTTTTTTGGGCTAGCGACCTTACATTACCTGTTTGAATAATTTTAATGGCGTCATAAAGATTAGATGCGCAATATTCATACGCTCGCTGAAGAAGAGTCTTGTAATCATCTTCATCGGTAATTGAATAACATCTTTGTAAAATTATGTCGCCCGTATCAATGCCCTCATTTACATAATGGACGGTTATTCCAAATTCTTTTTCGTCATTTATTAGAGCCCAATTTAAAATATTACGCCCACGATAAAATGGCAATTTACCAGCGTGACAATTAATGGTCTGTAGTTTTGGTAAATTTATAAGCTTAGTTTTGAATATTTGATTAAATGACATTGATACAAATAGATCGCAATCATACTTGATCATCAAAGTTACAAACTCATCTGAATTAATATTAGGGTGCAGAATAAAATTTACCCCAATTTCAGCAGCCTTGTCTTTCAATAAGAGGTCAGGAGTGTCATTACGAGCGCAAATAAATGCGATTTCCAATGAGTCATCTAATAATAATCGCCCCAAAGCTTCGTGAGACCATGGACCATCTGCAAAGTAACCAATTCGTAATTTTTTCATACCAAACCTGAGCCACTAGGTATATTGATTAAACGCTGCATGAGGGACTGCGCTGTAACTATATCCATACGTGGGCACTCTTTAAACGGCGAAAGCTCATGCATCAAAGTCCATACAGGACGGGTCATAAAACCGGCTTCATTGGTGGCTTTTAATATGGCGTTACGCTGACCAGTATCATCGGAATCTAATAATAATGCTTGTAGCCAGTAATTACTTTTGCATCGAGCTGGCTCCTTAATTAGGCTAACCCCTTTGATGCCCTTAAATGCAGATTGATAACGCGCAAATAATTCTCTTTTGTTAGCAAGCTTTACAGGGAGCTGTTCTAGCTGCGCGCAACCTAATGCAGCATTCAAATTAGGTAAACGATAGTTATACCCAACTTCGTCATGTCTAAATTCCCATGCATGCGGTAACTTAGCAGTTGTGGTTAGGTGCTTAGCATGAATAGCTAGCGCCGCATTATTGGTCAAGATAGCGCCGCCACCGCCGGCGGTAATAGTCTTGTTGCCGTTAAAGCTTAATGTTCCCATTAAGCCAAATGTTCCAGCATGCCGATCTTGATAATAACTGCCCAAGGATTCGGCAGCATCTTCCAATAAAACAATATTGAAATCGTGCGCTATGGCCATCATTCCATCCAAATCGACTGGATGACCAAAGGTATGCATTGGCACCATTGCACGTATAACGCGGCCAGTTTTTTTATTAATACAAAAGCCTGCTTTTTGCTCTGTTTGATTATTTAAATAATCACGCAACTTTAAAACATCAACGCCAAGCGTAGACATCTCGCTATCTACAAAATGTGGGGTAGCATTACAATATGTAACGGCATTACTAGTCGCAACAAAAGTAAGAGCCGGAACCAATACTTCATCCCCAGACTTAACCCCCGCAAGCATTAAGGCGATATGGAGCGCTGCAGTACCATTTACTACGGCTAAAGCATGTTTCGCTCCAGTATAGGCGACTAAATCAGCCTCAAAACGATCAACAAATGACCCAACTGAAGAGACAAATGTGGAGTCAAGGCACTCTTTTACATACAACCACTCGTTACCTGTAAAAGTTGGCTCGTGCAATGCAACAACTCTATCACCCACCACAGATCTGATAGCCGATACCACTTGGTTGGAGAGGCTTACTGTATTTATCGTGCCCATTAAATATTGTAGATATCTACCTTATAACAACTCAAATTTTTAGGTTCCTGGAACCATTTAACGGTCTCAATCAAGCCACGTTTAAATCCATCACGCCCAGCATATTTAGGCCTCCATCCGAAGAGCTCATTAGCTTTTGTATTATCAGCCCATAAGCGCTCAACTTCAGAAGTTTCTGGACGCAACCGAGGCTCATCAGAAATAATTTGAATCTCCGAATCCATCACTTCTGCGATGAGTTTGGCAGTATCGCCTATCGATATCTCGAAATTACTGCCAAAGTTAATAACTTCCCCGAGCCCATTATCAGAATCTAAGACAGCAATAAAACCAGCCACAGTATCTTGAACAAAATTAAAATCTCTTGTGGGTGAAACCGCACCAAGCTTGATTTGCTCTCGACCATTTGCAATTTGAGTAATTATTGTTGGTATTACTGCTCTGGCCGATTGACGAGGGCCATAAGTATTAAATGGCCGCGCAATTACAACCGGCAGCCCAAAGGACGAGAAAAAAGAATGGGCAAGCTGATCAGCCGCTATTTTGGTTGCCGAATAAGGTGACTGTCCTTGCAAGGGATGACTTTCAGTAATGGGCACAAAACGAGCAGACCCATAGACTTCACTAGTTGAGGTATGGATAACCCGTCTAACCCCTAATTCACGAGCAGCTTGTAGAACGTTGAGCGTACCTTTGATATTTGTATCAACATAGGTATCCGGTGAATGATAGGAAAATGGAATTGCAATCAAGGCAGCAAGATGTAACACCGCGTCACACCCCCTCATCGCCTCCTTTACCCCATGGGGGTCGCGAATATCGCCAGAAAAAATTTCAAGCCGATCTTTGATTTCTGAAGTGGATCCATCCAGCCAGCCCCAAGAATTAAACGAGTTATACATTACAAAAGCTCGCACTTTATAACCAGCAAGTATCAAAGCTTCAGTCAGATGCGACCCAATGAATCCATCAGCACCAGTAACAAGGATTTTACGATCAATCATTTTCAACCCCAGGGTAGTAGATTCCATGCACAAGTTGCATAGACTGCATGGCTTCGGCCAATGAGGGCAATTTATGCGCTTGGCCCAATAGAGCCTTAATAGCCTCCTGAGCCTGCACTCTTAAGCCCGGCTTAAATTCACTGTCCCATCTATTTATAGGAACCAACTCAGGCGTACGGGATCCATAGTTCTGAAAGGTAGCTTGCTCAAGGGGTCGCAGCTCCCAGCGCTTTTGCTCACTTGAGACTGTGACCGCCCAAGGCCCAGGTCGGTTCCAGGCTGCCTCATATATCCCAACATCTCCAGAACTATATGTAATTTTTGACATCACGATGCCAGGATTATCTGGAGTCCATGGGATTATTGGATCAACACACACAACCACGCCCCTACCTAGAAAATTAAAATAATCAATTAAATGAATCGAATTTGCATACATCCAGTTTCGAACGACTAATTCGGGCTGACCGGCTTTTAGCGCAGCAGCCTGATCCTCTTGATCGTATACATGAATTAGTCTAGCCCCCTCCTGATGACTCATATCATCTATTAGCGCTTTCGTACTGCTATAGTGCCTTCGATTTAATGCAACAAATACTTGCCGACCCTCGGTAATGGCCATATCTTGAATATTTTGAGCATCTTGCAAGTTATAACCTACTGGCTTTTCAATTAAGCATACCCAAGGATATTTGAACACCTCTTTACAAACATTAAATAGAGAAAGCTCTGGCACTGAGATAACAACCAAATTTGCTTGCGTGGCTTCGTATAATTGACCGATAGATTCACACACATTTTTTATATCATAGGATTGCGCAAGCGTTTTAGAGCGGTCAATTGTTCGGCTGCTAATTCCGCTCAACTCAACACTAGGCAGACCTTGAAAAGCCTTCAAATGCTCAGAAGTCATATATCCAGCGCCAATAAATGCCACTTTACAGATTTCTTCTTCAATCATAAGGGGCTCATTATTTATTTTTTTAGACATTAAAAGTAAATAGCTTTATGCGGCACTTGACACGTTTAGTCATTTTACCAATAGAACGATAATCCATACTGCGCGTTATTGGGAAATTTGGTGAAAAATCTGCATACTCAGAATTATTAGCATGAATGAAATATGGTAATAACTCATGGCTAATCTTATCAAAACGACTTAAATGCTGATCTCGCTTTAAATATAAAATAGGGCCTGTTTCCAGCTGCCACATTTTTTGCCTTGGTGAGATATTTAAATGCTTGACAGGAAATTCTAATTCAATTCTGCATCCACAATCAGCATCAATGCATATAAGACTTGAAAAGTGCCGCCCCTCAAAATAATATTTTGAAATATCTCTATAACTAGTAGTCTCTATGGCAGATTTAGCACCCAAATTCAACTCAAGGATCTGGAATAACTGATCATTCTGCCCATATGAATCTTTTATGTTCTTGGGATGAAGTGTTTTATAAGAGCGACTAAACCATCCACCCAACATATCTGACCGAAAAATTACGTGGTCAGAAACCCCAGCAGCCACCTGAAATAAATAAGGGGGAGATTTATTAAGAATCTCCTTAGAATACAAATTACCAGCCAAAACAGGGGCCCCGAGCGCGTATGAGATAAACTGATCAGAACCTTGGGGGTATATACGAATTACCGCTTCGATATTAAATGATCCATAACTCCCGCTCTTCGTTAGCCACCGTATAGTAGACTTATAAAAATCAACACATTTTAACCATTCCTGATTCATGCTCATTAAGCCCAAGGGAATATGCGAGAACAATCATTAACTGCATCCAATCTAACAGGACGCCCTCCATTTTCAGAGGACTCATATGCGGCCACAAGGGCGCGTACGGCTAATGCTCCTTGCTGTGCCGATACTGGATTATCACCACTCAACAAAGCCCTTAGCACCTGAGCAGTGGAGTCAACAACCTCTACTGGCGTAATGTATTCATGCGTGATCTCGGACGGCATTCCATACCTAGTTGTTGGTAAATCTCTGTACTGATCGCATCTCACATAGGTTACCATTTCGCCTGTTAATTCATTTATAGATACCTGCCCATTTCTACCAGCATAAATAACTTGAATCCCGTGCCCTTGATCGCTCCCAATTTCCATATAAAGCCTTGCTCCACTTTCAGTCAAAACTTTAACAGACCCCGAGCGATCTTCAAACTGAGCACCCCGTGGATTTAAAACAATCTCATTATCAAACCATGCCGAAACCTCAAATGGCTCTTCATCAGTCATATAGCGAAATGCCTCGAAATAGTGCGTTCCATTCATAGACATCCCAAAATTTCCAGCAACCACTGTCATACTATTTAAACCCCCAAAAACTCTGCTGGACATCAATGCTTTTACTTTTGAATATTGCTCCAAAAAACGCATCTGATGGTTTACTGAAAGTTTAGCTTCAAATTTTTTGCAAGTGGAAATCATCAGTTCGCACTGATCCAAAGAAACAGCTAAAGGTTTTTCTACAAGAATATACCGAACACCTCTCTCCGCAGCCATACATGTCAAGGCACAGTGGGAATCGGCGGTTGTCGCAATAATTAAACATTCTGGAACAGCAACAGAAAATAACTCATCAATATCAGAAAATAATTGGCAATCTTTCAGACCACACTCTTCCTTTGCCAGCCGCAATGAATGGATATTTTTATCCAAGATACCCATCAAATTTAAGTTCATTTTTTGCACAACCTGAATGTGGCGACGTCCCATACGACCAACACCAATAACTGCTACTTTCATTTGATAATCCCAAAGAAAAAATTAAGAAAATAGGGGTTAATTTTAAATATTTTTGCAAACCAAACTGCTTGGCAGCAGAAATAAGCATAATCTCTCTCACTGCACCGTCGTGCTTTTGGCTTATGCCTTATAAAATTTCGAAATCAATATCTCCACCACTAAATTTTTAATTTGAAATTGCCTCAATTTTTAGAAAGCACTCGGCAAGGTTAATTGAACAGCATGTAGCTTCGCAGGCATCAAGAATATGCAGATTCGGGACCCAATAGTCCATTTGAATTCTACCAATCAAACATCCCTCATCTGTACAACTTTAAAAATTAGATTGAATTCATTGAAATATTTACGTGATATTTTTTTATTTTTTACAACGATAAATCTACCGCCTGGATAAATATTTGCAATTTTGAAAAACAGATTTTTTATGAAAGCTTTAAACTTCTGAATACTAAGCCATATTGATTTTGTGCTCTTTTCGCTTGATGATGTTGAGCATTGCCTCAGATAATTCTTTAAAATTTCTTTAGAAATTTTCTCAGACATAATCTCGGAATCCACATCAATAATCATCCTATTTTTTATGCGCTCCATAAAATACTCAGCTCCAGATATGAACTCAGGTGTAATAATCCAGTCGTAAAAATTCTTTTGCTGAATCCTTGTCGCATGGGTTTCTCTCAACATATATGCGCAGTCGATATACATAGATCGACCAAGAGCGACAAGATCAAAGGAGTTAATAAGTTCAGAGTCCCATTTAAAGTCTTTTAATTTATCATGGGATGAAGCCTTAATAAAAATCTCTCTACGAGTTACAGAAAATAGAGGGACCCAGTATTTTCTAGAAAAATTTAAAAGGCGATCAGCTGAAGAAAATGCAATCTCCTGCGGTTGACCCCAATAATTTGAAATACCTCCAATCCTTCCGCGGCAAATGCATTCTTCTTCCAATTCAAATATAAGGCTAGCCCCTTGGGCTGAAACATAAGATGAGTCTGCGTCTAAAAATCTAGCGCAAGCATCTAGACCACTTGGCACTAAAAAATCATCATCCCCACAAAAAGCTACATATCTTTCGGTAGAATTTATTGATAAAAAATTATTTACTTCTCTCGGGTTCATGTTTGGCAAATAGTTATAAACAATTTTTAAATTTTTATAACCATTTATTACCTTCTGAATTTCCTGAGAAATTTCATAGTTACTAGAATCTCCAACATAAATCGGATGTTTTGACTCTAATGATGAGTAATAATCTAACTGCCTTTTAAGATAGGCTACCCTATTCATTGTGGGTATAAGTATGGCAACCAAAGAATTCAAGAGAAAACAGCCTCCCAAAATTTATCACTAGAATAATTTTTTAATGACTTTAAATTGGCATTACTTGATATTTTTTTTAATTTATCTGGGCGAGTAATGTAGTAGTTGATTTTTTCAAGAAGATCTACCTCACTTGAAAATGGAATGAAATCAACATATGGCTCAAAATATGCCTCAATTTGTCTATTACTACTTTCAAATAGTAATGAACCAGAAAAGAATGCCTCAAAAACCCGTGATTTTAATTGCTCACAATCAACGCTATAAGAAAAATTAATGACACACTTTGATTGACGTGTAATTTTTGCGTAGTCAACATGTGAATTTTGAATCGATCTATTAGCCAATGAGAAATAACCTGCAACATTTTTATCTTGAAGGTAATCTATAGTTTTTTTTCTGTAACCTCTATAGGCGCTAGCCTGTCCCTGAAAAGATACATTAATATCCTTGTTTAATACTGGGTAAAAGAATTTTTCATTTTGAGGACACCAAAGTCTCTTAATTCTATCGTTGTATAACTGCTCATCAGTTAAAAGTAGACCATTTGGGTTATCAATAATAATATGCATGTCCATATATTTAAATATAGACTCTAATATTTTAGAGAAGCCAATAAAGCAAGAATCCCACCAAATACCATATATTTTTATTCCAAATTTATCACGCAAAAAATTAAATGTGTTTTTGCTAGGTGAAGAAATCATATCTTCCGACCAAGAACTTACAATTAAATGTGTAATTTTGTTTTGAATACAAAAGCGTATCAAACCCAAGTCAGAAAATGGGGAGGCATGTAAGTCCTCATAAAAAATCGAACAGATTTTTTGGCCAGTGAATTTTTCCAGCGTATCTTCTAGTTGAATTTTTTCAGTTGAATCCTCTGTAGAGTTTGAGGAGTAATATTTCCATCTCAAAACTGCATACTTATTGTCCGTTGGTAGCTTTTTTTTATAGAAAATCAAATTTAATACTTTAAAGAATCCCACAGAAATTATAGATTTATAAATCGGTACCAGCCATCGTGCAAGTAATGAAATTTTGTAATCTAAAAATCCAATCAAACGACTTAAAAACTTCTTTAAATTAGATTTATTACTCATGCCTCAAAAAAATATTTTATATGTTGCCGTACTTTTTGTTGTTCAGCATAACATACCCTTTTATCAGCTCTGCTATTCCATCCTGGAGTGATACGATTGGCGAGAAGCCAGTCGCCTCAATTTTTTTATTAGAAACAATATAATTTCTTTGATCCGGATCCTTACCAACAGGAGCCTCTAAAAAAGTGAAATCAGGCACCTGTTTTTTTATTTCTTGGCATAACTCTAATTTAGACACATTTGCTTCTGAAAGACCAATATTAAAAATCTCACCTTTCATGGAATCAAAATTACTAATTGCATGCTGAAAAACTCTTGATACATCACGAACGTGTATATAGTTTCTTTTAAATGAGCTTTCAAATAAAACTACAAAGCGATCATGTACAGCTCTGTATGTAAAATCATTAACAAGCAAATCTAACCGCATTCTGGGTGACATGCCGAATACTGTGGCCAAGCGAAAGCTAATAGCATTCTCATGGCTCATTAAATCCTTCTCAATGGAAACTTTTTCTTTTGCATACAAAGAAACCGGTCTCAGAGGTGAATCTTCGGTGCAAAAATTATCTTTCTCACCACTACCATATGCGCTATTTGTAGTGGGCATCAGTATTATCTGATCTTTGCTGAGCATGTTTAACATCATGACAATTGCATCATGATTAATTGTTGTTGCGCCAACCGGATCGGCGGCACAGAGGGGGGCGCCAACAAGGGCGGCTAGTGGAATTACAACATCCGCCTTGGCCATCAAGGGCGCAACTGCGTCCTTTAGCCTTATGTCTCCCCTAACAACTGTAAAGTTTGGGTTGGAACAAACCTGATTTAAGCTCGTCTGCCCATACATAAAATTATCTAAAACTGTAACTTTATGACCAGCATTAAGCAAATCAGGAACCATTGTTGAACCAATATACCCAGCACCACCCGTCACCAATATGTTGCAACTCATAAAATTACCTTATTTATACTTTCTGACTTTTTTCAAACATAGCATTTTCAACGCTTTCACACAAAGAGTGTAGTAGGACGATATGTAACTCTTGTATGGTGCTGGTTTGCTCTCCTGGCACAATAATACAGTAGTCAGCAATAGCTTTTGTTTTACCTCCATTGCGCCCGCAAAAGACAATACTCAGAATCCCTTTTGACTTACACAACTCTAATCCGCGAATAATGTTATTCGAATCTCCTGATGTTGTTATCCCTAGGAATATATCATTTTTACTTGCCTTTGCCTCAAGCTGCCTTGAAAATATATTCTCAAAGCCATAATCATTACCTATCGCAGTCAGAATTGAGCTATCAACAGTAAGAGCCTCAGCGGAAAGAGGGGCTCTATCGCGAGCTAGCTTGCTCACAAATTCTGCTGCCAAATGTTGTGCATCTGCAGCAGAGCCTCCATTGCCTGCTATGTAAATTCTTCCTCCGATTTTGTACCTATCAACCACTGCACTGACTGCATTTTCAAAACAAGAAAGTACTTGATCATTTAAAAGTAAATTTTTTTGCCTCAATTGAAAGCTGGAGGTTTTTAATTAATAATTTTTTTATAGGCACCATTACCTCTTTTCTAAAAAAATTGATGCGCGTTGATAGTCGTAAGGTATACCTATATCAATAAACTTTGCATCACTCCTTAGGCCATATATGCGTTGCTTTGCGGACAGAGCAGCAGGAAAAATATCGCTCTCTAAAGAGCTGCCACCACTAAACTTAGGCCTTAATTCATTTAGCGTCCTTGGATGTACCAAATATACCCCGCCATTTGCAAATATCTGGCCATGGATTTTTAAGTCTTTAAATGATGTGATCTGATCATCTTGATCGAGTGCTACACCCATATATCTGTTTATATCGTCCGTTTTAAATAATGATAAAGACCAATCTGAATCTACTTTTACAGAGAATTGGGAGAGCAGACTTAAATCAATGGGGAAATAGGTGTCTCCATTTAAGAGAAGAAATCTTTTATCTGGTTCAATTTCTTGAGCCGCTAAAAGCATTGCGCCACCAGTTCCCAAGGGCTCTTTCTCAACAACATACTCGATTGATGCCCCCCCCCAAGAGCAGCCAAAATAACTTTCGATGACTTCATGCATATAGCCCACAGACAAGACAAATCTTCTGATTCCCTGGCCCATCCAATATTGAATTTGATATTCCAAAAAAGGTTTACCGTCAATTGGCGCCATAGGCTTTGGCACATCAGATACAGCACTTCTTAATCTGGTACCAAAACCGCCGGCCAATATTAGTGCTGTATCTATAATTTCAAGCGAATTATTAGACGGCATTTAAAGTTTCGCAGAGGGTATCAATTTCTGAGGCTTTCAAATCCGGGAAATTACCTATGTAGAATCCATAGAAATGGATATGCTCCGTTTCTGGAAAGTCAAGATGATGAAGGTCTGAAACAATACCATTGAGATAAGGCTGACGCACTTGGTTTCCGCCACCAGCACTTCCCCTCCTAAACTCAATACCAGCTTCGCGCATTTTCTTCATTAGCCTTTCCACCAGCTCTTCGTCTGGATGCTTTAGCACCAAATTAAATGCGTAATTACTGGAACCTTCAATTTTAAAATCTGTACGATATTTTTTTTCATCTATCTGACTTAAAAAATGAAGGAAATTCTCTGTTCTTCGCATGACATTGGAATCTAATCTTTTTAACTGACTTCTTCCCATGATTCCACCAATTTCAGTGTTACGCATGTTGTATGCAGGAAAGGCAAAAATGAAGTCAGGATTTAGCTGCGGATACCTTTCCTGATATTCCAGACGAACGGCTTCATCGCTTGCCTCGCGAACCATGCCATGGGAGCGCAGCATGCGCAATTCTTGGTAAACTTTTGGGTCATTAGTGCAAACCATCCCGCCTTCAATGGTGCTCATATGATGTGCGTAGTAGAAGGAAAAGTTTGAAATCCATCCGATACTTCCGAGTCTACTACCGTTATGAGTAGCACCGTGCGACTCACATACATCTTCAATTAATGGGATGCTACGGCTTTTTAGCTCAGCAATTAATTCATCAGTTAAGCCATCAAACCCCTGTACATGGGTTAAAAATACTGCTCTTGTTTTATCACTAATCTTGGCAATAATTTTATTTGGATCCATAGCCAATGTTTTTGGATCAATATCTACAAATATTGGGGTAAAACCATTTTGCAGAACGGATGCAACATCAGAAATCCAGGTCAATGGTGGAACAATTACCTCACCACCCTCCGGATGCCTAATCTTCAGAATAGCCATAGTCAAAAGATTAGCCGAGGCACCAGAATTAACAAAAACACTGTATTTGACACCAAGCCACTTTGACCACTCTTCTTCAAAGGCCTTTACATTTGAACCATGTGTCAATTTGGGGTCATCTTGTTTTAAATGCTCAATTACGGCATCTAAATCTTCTCGCAAAATATTATTTCGCATCAGTGGAAACTTCATTTAATTCCTCTTTTAAAGTCAATCTCAAATAAAAGTTATTTTTAAGTAAGATTATTATGGAACGTCATGATCCTATCGGCAATGGCAACCTCCCCAATACCGACCTCTTCATGGAGCTCATCTCTTGTTCCAAGTTCAAATCGGTAACCAGGGCTCACTCCAATATTTTCCACTCTCATGGAAGGATTCTTATGGGCTAGAAAATTAAACATCAAACTATCAACTCCTCCACGCCCACAAAAACCTTCTTCAATAGTCACAATCCCTTTATATTGCTCTAGGGTCTGTAACAATGCATCTTGCTGAAAATCCGAAATACTATAGAGATCAACAACACCAACATTAATATTGATGCCAGCCAACTTCTTGGCGACCTTCAGGGCCGTATGAACCATGTATCCAGTGGCAACCAAGCAAATCTCAGATCCAATACTATGCTGATAAAACCCTTTTTCCCAATCAGCTGTTACTAAATCATATAGAGGCGGAAGTACTTGTGCATCCAATCGAAGATACTTTAAGCCATTACGTTGATAGCAATCATTAAATAAATTAGATGTCGTTATGTGATCTGCTGGAGAATACACGGAGAATGTGGGTAAAGCCCTCATGATTGTGAGATCTTCATAACATTGGTGCGTAGGGCCTGAAACTACATAACTATAACCAGCGCCAACCCCAATGAGAGTGACATTCATTTCCCTCACCTCGGACAGCAACGCCAAATTCACTCGGATTTGCTCATAACATCGCATGGTGATGAAGGGGGCTATGGCATATGCAAATACCTTGTAGCCTTCTATAGCTAAACCCGATGAAATATTAATTAAATTCTGCTCAGCAATTCCAACATTAACGAAACGATTAGGGAAATCTTTTTTAATCAAATCAACTACTGGAGAACCAAAATCTGCAGTTACAAAAAATATTTTGTCATCTTTCGACATTGCTTCATGAATTTTTTTTAGCAGTGCATCGCGCATTGCAATTGGTCGACTACTCATTTGAATCTCCCAAAATAGCATCCATCCAAGCATTACTAGGATTCATCACATGCGCCAAATCCTTGCCCTCAAGATCGGGGATCCCATGGCCTTTTTTGGTTTTTGCAATTAATGCCTTTGGCTTTCCGTTGCGCTTTGATTTCATTTGCATTAACTCACGCTGAACCGCAAAAACGTCATGACCATCCACCTCAACACACTCCCAACCGAAAGCATTCAATCGAGTTACGAGAGAGGCATGTGAAACAATATTTTCAGTTTGTCCAAGCATGCTAATTTGATTGTTATCAACAATCAAATTTAGGTTATCAAGCTTGTGATGGGATGCAAACATAATTGCCTCCCAATTTGAACCCTCATGTAACTCGCCATCACCTGTAATGACAAAAACGTTTTGCTTCCCTTTAGCTCTTTTAATGCCTAACGCACTGCCTGTGGCAACGCCCAAGCCATGACCCAAAGAACCGTTGACAGTTTCATATCCAGGAATAATTGGATCAGGTATACCCCCAAGAAAACCACCCTTCCTTCCCACCCGACCCAACTCCTCCTTGGGGAAAAAGCCTAAGTCTGCCAAGATTGGGTACATGCAAATTGAGCCGTGCCCTTTGCTGATAATACATCGGTCACGATCAACCCAAAATGGATTTTTGGAATCAAATGCAAGCACCCCACCATAGTAGAGAGCCACAAATATTTCTATAGGCGACAGAGAAGATGCAATCCTAGTCTCCGGAGAATTTCTATGAACTCTCAAGGTCTCCAACCAAACCCAACTTGCTTTATCTACTAAATTTACTTTATCTATCATCATCTTGCTCGTTAATAAGATTCCAGACTTTTCTTAAACCAAGAATAAGTTAGGTCTAATCCTTCATTCAAATCAACCTTGGGCTTCCATCCTAATAATTTTATTCTGCTACTATCAAGCAATTTTTGCATTGCACCATCAGGCTTTGATTTATCCCAATTAATCTTTCCTCTATAACCAACACAATATGCAATCTTTTCGGCTAATTCTGCAATTGATAAATCGTGCCCAACACCCAAATTAAGAGGAAACTCAATTTCACTCACATCAGAATTTAGCAAAAGCAAACATGCTCGAGCAACGTCATCAACATAAACAAATTCTCTTTTTGGAGAACCCGTCCCCCACAAATTTAGCTCTTTCAAATCGTTATTCACGGCATCATGAAATTTACCAATTAATGCTGAGAGAACATGCCCAGATTGAGCACTAAAGTTATCGTTTGGCCCATAAACGCTGTTTGGAATAAGAGTTAAAAAACGGTTCTCCCCTGCTTGATGGTTATAAGCAGAAGCAATATTTAAGGCCATCAGTTTTGATATGGCATATGGCAAACTAGTAACTTCTGGTTTACCAGTTAACAAAGCATCTTCTACCATTGGTTGAGGACAGTTGCGAGGATACATACAAGACGAGCCGAATAAAATCGTCTTCTTGACGTCGTACTCTTTAGCACATCTTAAAACGTTTGCATGAATGAAAACATTTTTTTCTATAAAATCAGCAGGATTGTTTTGGTTCTCTAAGATACCTCCGACAACTCCAGCAGCCAAAATAACGTAATCTGGCTTTTTTTTCTCAAAATAAGAGTTCACAACTTCATAATTGGTCAAATTAACTTCTTGACTACTAGGGCTAAATATATTTGCATAACCTGCCCCCCTAAGAATCTTAGAAATTCCGGACCCTATTAATCCAGTGCTCCCAAATAGCACAAGAGTCTTGTTGTTATTCATCAATCTATAAGCCATTAGGCTGATAAAAAACTACTCTACTACCAGAATTGTCGAAATCAAATGGAACATGAATCAAACCATTTAAGCGGGCAATGACCTTAGGTTGATTCTCTGGTTTAACAAATAACAATAAAAAACCACCGCCACCAGCACCCAATATTTTTCCACCAATAGCTCCGGCTTGGATAGCAGCACTATAGATATCATCTATAGCTGGAGTAGAAACTTTTTCAGATAACTGCCGCTTGCGCAACCATCCTTCATTTAATAGTAAGCCAAAATCAGTGAGATCATTTTTACCATGAAGTATTTGAGTTGCTTCATCAACCATTTGATGCATGCGAACCAAATCACTTGCTTTTGCAACTAAATTGCTAATCTTATGCTTAGCAATCTCAGAAGCTATTCTAGAAAATCCAGTAAAAAACAATAATAAATGGCTCTTAAATGACTCAAGCCTTTCAGCATTTAATAGAATTGGATTAACACTAAAAGTATTATTTCTTGAAAAATCAATTCTATTAAACCCGCCAAAAGCAGCGGAGACCTGGTCTTGAGAACCAACGCTTTCACATATTAGATTTTGCTCAATATGTATTGCCTTTCTAGCCAAATCCTCTTTACTGACATAACTGCCGCGAAGCGCAGAAAGTGCATTGATAAGGCCAACGGTAAAGGATGAACTAGATCCAAGGCCAGATCGAGCTGGCAAGTCGCCATCGTGATGAATCTCCAAACCCTTGACCCAATTAAAATAAGCCATTGTTTCTCTTACTGATGGATGCTCTACCTCAGAAAAATCATATACTTGCTCAATTTTTGAATAAACTATTCTGTGCTTATGCTCAAAAAATGGGGGCAGATACCTGCAAGAGATATAACAGTATTTATCAATCGTAGTGGCGAGCACAGCTCCACCATGATTTTTATACCAATCAGGATAATCAGTCCCCCCACCAAAAAATGAAATTCGGAACGGCGTTCTAGTTATTATCACCACTAAGACCCAATAAAATATCTTGTGAAAATTATACTCTGATATATAACTTGCTAAGCTTTTAAATTCAATTGGGCTGGCGTTCCATGATTAACAATTTCACCGTCACTCATTTGATAAACATAATCACAGTTTGCAATTGTTGACAAGCGATGAGCTACTATAACGATAGTTTTTTCGCTTCGCATTGAATCGACTGCATCCATTACAAAAGTTTCAGTTTGATTATCAAGAGCACTGGTAGCCTCATCAAAAACGAGTATCGGTGGATTTTTGTATAAGGCTCTCGCAATTCCAATTCGCTGCTTTTGACCACCAGAAATTCTAGCCCCTCGCTCACCAACTTTCGTTGCCAAACCCTCCGGCAAATTACTCACAAACTCATCTAGATGGGCCTGTTTTACAGCTCTTGCAATAGAATAATTATCAAGTTCATTATTACTTACACCAAATGCAATATTTGACTGAAGCGTGCTATCTGAGAGATAAATATCTTGCGGAACAAAACCAATTAACTCTTTCCAAGTATCAAAACTACCAACGATGCTCTCGCCACCCACCAAAATATCCCCAGATGTAGGCGTACATAAACCTAACAACAAATTTATTAATGTTGTTTTTCCAGAACCACTTTGCCCTATAAAGCCGACGCAGCTTCCCACTTTAATTCTAAAACTTAGATTTTTTACGGCCATAAGATTTGAATCGTCATACTTATAGCTAACATTCAGAAAATCAATAGATTCCTTAAGTTCTATGGGCTCATTAAGGGCTGAACTAGGTTCTCTCTTAAGATTTAAATAATTATTGGGCACATATTCAACTGCCAACCCCTCAACAACAGGCAAGGTAAACCCAATATTTCCTAGGCCCGCCAAAACTCGATTAATCGATGGCATGACACGAAATGCTGTTGCAGCAAATATACCCAACGCTGGCAATATCAATGCCACAGATTCATTAAGAAAAACAATTGTATAAATAAAAAAACAAATAGCGCCAAATGCTAAAAACTCTAACCATAGTCGAGGTAGCGATTGCAAAGTTGCTTGTAAGTAGTTTATTCGACAACTTTCTTGATCACTCAGTTGAAAACGATCTAAAAATTGAGCCTCTCGGCCCAACAACTTAACATCTTTTATTCCACCAAGCCCCTCCTGAACAATTTGAAGTCGCTGAGTATCTACTCTCTCCAATAGATATGCCCACTCAGTCAAATATTTTCTCGTGAAACGAACAAAAATCCAGCCTGCTAATATTAGAATTAAAATCACTGATAATGCTCCAATGGGTTCAATAATAATAAGCATGAAACCCAAAACCAAAATATTCAATGATTCCGCAAGTATAAGTAACACCTGCTGATTTAGACTAGTTACAGCCCCAGTTTTGCTAAAAAGTGTATGCAAAAATTCAGCAGAGTTTTTTTGCAAATGATGAGATAGTGGAACTCTCAAATATTGCTCAAAGAGATTCTGAGCAATTATACTTCTGAAAGTAAATGAGTATTTTGCCTGAAGATAACTAATAAACGCTAAAAATAAAGTTCGAAATAAAAAAACAAAAAGTAGACATCCCAGTCCCCAAGTTAATAAATCATTTAGCCCCAATTTAATACCCAAAAATTCATTTAGATATCTGTAAACTTTTTCTACAACTTCACTATCTCCGGAAAGGATAGCCAAGACAGGAAAAATCAGGCCCAAACCTAATGCTTCAAGACAAGTGCCGATAAATATTAAAAAAAACACTCCAATAAAAGATTTACGCTGGCTAGGGGCCATGATTTTCCAAAGCACCTCTAACGATCTAATAAATAGAGTATTTCTATATTTATTCATAACACCTTAAATAATTTTTCATAATTTGAATTTCGTTAAATTTAATGAAAATCACTCCATCCGAAAGGCTAATTAATAGCAATACCTACTTAAAAAATTCTAAAAATCTAGATACTTTTACCTTGAAATTCATAATAGCAATATGTTGTGAAAAGTTTTTTGATTAATGAATTATTTAATGTGCTTTTAAAATCATCAAGACAACTGCCACCTCTCAACTTACACTGGAGAAAGAAATTGTATAAATTTTTTAAAGAAATTTGGTATTCAACGAATTTAGGATCATAATCAGGATTGAAGGTCAATTGAACCATTTCACTCACCCAATCCTCGACGTAAGACAGACCAATAACCAAATCTGGACTATCGATAGTTACAGGTAAATCTTTGACGACAGCATAACAAAATGTTGCCACTACTGAATTATAATTAGGCTTGGCACCAGGACCAAAAATTCTTGGCAGTTTTTGAACAATAATACGGTTACCATTCTCTAGGGCCAACTCTTTAAGCAAATTCTCAGCCGCCAATTTACTAGCGCCATAGTTAGTTGAGCCTTCAGAGTGTATGGATGATGAAAAATATACTGTGGACCTAATTTCATTTACGCAGAGAAATTTACAAATATCTGCAGTCAACTGAACATTAGAAGATAAAAAATCATCTTTATTTTTTGGTCGATTAACTCCTGCCAAATGAAAAATGAAGTCTAATTCAGTTAGTTTTGCATACAAAGAACTCAGCTCATCACCCCTAACGTAAGTTAATACATTAATGTCAGCCATTCCTGAGAGCGCTCTAACCAAGTGAGCCCCCAAAAATCCATTCGCTCCAGTAACCAATATCCTCATGACGAGAACCTTGAAATTAATTTGATATACAAGCTAGCTTTAGAAATTGATTGATTTTTGTTAAAAATAAATCTAAATGCAGCATCGATATGTCGAAACTTAACAGACTGCCTTTCCTTAAGGTACCATTTTACCAACAACCGCAAACCATCCGTAACTGAAAGAGGGTCAAAATAAAGTGCATGCCCAAGACATGCGGTTTTGAAGAATTCTCGATCTGATAAAAAAACCACTTTTCTCATCAACATTGCCTCATATGGAGTTATCGAAAAACACTCCAATAGCGAAGGCAACATAACGCCATCGATTTGCTGATAAAAACTCGGGCACTCTTGTAATGTAATAACACCGAGATTCATAACTGATGCGACTTGATTACTATGAGTCAATTCTTTAAATTTATTAGCAGGTAAGGTAAAAATAAAATTAAATGTTTTAGGATAATCAACTTCTAACCCGTTCGCTATATCAATAATGAAGTCCAGATTTTTATGAGGGTAGCTACCAGACAATATCCCTATATTTATTTTTTGCGAATCAAAAACATCAGAATTAATTATTCGCCACTCATTTTCACTAAAGAAAATGCTTGAGACAGCATTCTCAACCACTTCTATATGATTTCGATAACCTTTTCCTATTAATAACTGTTTAATGTGATGTGACTCAACCACCAAAACATCAGCTTGTCTAAAAACATAAGAAGCCAAAGAATATTTGAGTCGATAAAAGAAACGCTTTAGGTGAGAAAATTTTTTCAGTACATCTGTCGTTGGATATATTACCCACGGTTGAGCAAAACCAGAAATGTGCCTTCCCCTGTACAAAGGTAAAAACATGGGGCCAAAGACAGTAAATACGACATCATATTGATTCAATTTATAAGAATAAAAAAAACTAATTTCTTTGGGCTCAACAATTTGATACTCAATAAAAAATTTCTTATCAAAAAAAACTTCATCGAGATTTCGATGAACAACTGGAGAAACATAAACGCTCCATTCAACATCTTTTAACCGCTCTAATGAAGTCAAATCTTTTAAAAAACTCGTCGCAACCTGAACACCTCCACCTTCATTGAGATTAGTCGCATTAATTAGTATTTTTTTCATTAATATAATGTGTGCTTACGCACGTACACTTCGATCACAAAAAAATGTATAGGTCCACAATAGCACCAAGGGTAAAACTAGATAAAACCAGTTATCTACAACTTGAGGGAAATAGCCTCGCGTCACAAACATAAATAGAGCTAATAGAAAGGCAATACCCCACAACTGTGATAGGCCAGTTGATTGCAACCTTGCATAAAACGCTAAAAGATAAGCAAGAATAACCGCAACAAGACCAATGCCCCAAAGGCCAAACGAATAATAGACAGCTCCCATAATAGTTTGGGCCTCACCAGTACGACAACCTGGGCAATCGGGTGGCGAATGCAGGTTAAGAACCTTATCAACATCACTCATAAGTATTGGCGGGTAAGGCTTTTTTCCCTCCTCAAAAAACCCAGCGGGAATGGCCCTTACCGCCAAGTAATAAAAGAAGGATTTACCTTGATCATGTGAAATATCACCATTATCAATTCCTTTGTATATTGCCAAATCAACATAACTTCCACGCGCTTGCATAATCACCTTCTTCACATCCAGCAACTGAAAGGTGTAATTACTTTTGAGATCTTGACCAACAATGACGGTACGATTTGCCCCCAAAAACAAAAAAATAAGTGTTAAACACAGAATAGCTGTAGCAAATGCTGTAATTTTTTTAATAGATAGCTGATTTTTATAAATAAATAAGATCAAAAATCCCAAAATAAGGTAAATGATGCGATATCTGAAACCAAAAGGAATAATAAAAAATATTGCTCCGGCCAGCATTAGCATTAAATACGCTCTTCTCATATTGCTTGCGTAACCAAGCAATATCAAAATAACTAGACAATCCACTAGATTTTGCAAATAGTAGGTCAACCCTTTCACACCATAGGTCATTTGGTTTGTATATCCCAACCACTTACCTATCAAATCAACGTCACCCAAGTAATTATTTAAAAAAATGATGGCAAAGAAACTGCTATACATCGCTAAAACAAATTTATGAATCAACTCATTGTTAATATTTTTTTGATGTGTATCGACGATCTTGGGATTTTTCCTAGATAGCTCATACACGATTAAAAATAATCCCATAAAGACAATATCGACTGCCAAGCCAAATTGAATGTATGCATCAACTTGAATGTCTAAATAGTGATTAAGTGAAAATTCATGGATCAAAATGAGTGGCCAAACAACATAGGAGCCATAAATTATGAAAAATAATATGGCTAGAATATTTTTTTTAAAATCAATGGCAGCCCAATGAATAGGGGCCCCTACACTCATCAATAGGGCAATAAATTCCAAGAGTATTTTCATCTACTAGGTTACCAAAAGGAATGGTTAATAAATAAAGTCGTAAAGTATTTTGGCAACATTATCCGAAGAATACTGATACCGCATTTTTAAATTATGAGCAGACATAGAGTCTCTTAGGCATCGGTCACCTATCAATCTAACAAGCGCATCTGCAAATTCTGAAATATTTTCGCTCTCACACACAAAACCACTCTGCTCGCCAACCAACTCAGATGCCCCACATTGATTTGACACAACAAGAGGTATACCAGCAGCAATTGCCTCATTAACAACCACCCCCCAACTATCATACCGTGTAGAAAATAAAAAAATATCAGCGGAAAGAAGTTCTTGATCAACATCTTCTGGATTTTTAAAACCCAAAAATTTGATCTGAGGATAATCCCGATATGCATTTTTAAATTGAGACATGAGTGGCCCGTTGCCTATGACTCGTAGCTCACAACTTTCACTCACCCTATTCAAGGCCTCTAAAAATGCTTTCACACCGATATCAATGCCCTTGCGATATATCAGTGATCCTGGCATAACTATTTTTACAAGTCCTTCATTAGGCTTTCGATCACCATCAAAACGCTGGCAATTAATACTGTGACTTACAACAGTGATGGGCCCTCGGTAACCATGGCCACGATAACTTTCAGCCGCTACACGACCAACTGCCAACAAACCATCAAGCATAGAAAAAAGAGGCAACAAAAATATTTTTTTAAATGTTTTTTTTAATGTTGATGCACGCGGGTTAATTTGATCACCCATCCAGTAAACTTTCTTACCTGTAATTTTCGAGATAAATAAAGCTAACCAGGTGTTCGGCGAATAATAACTACCACTAATAACGATGCGAGACCCAGAAAATCTCAACAAGTATGGAATTAACGATAACTGAAAATATAAATCATGGCTTATTTTTTGAACACAGCGATTCAAGAAACCAGTTTCCAAAATGATTGAATCATAGCGAGCCGATCTCCAAGACAGCCTCCATGAGCGATCTTTTTCAGTCTCAGAAAAATAAATCACCGATAAAGTGTAATGCTCGCTCAAAGAGTCAAACAAATCTAATTGATAAGGATTGACAATATTGGTTATAAATAAAAGTCTATTTTTTGATTTCATTCAACATCTATTTTTTCAGTATTAATATAGAAATCAGTAATTTTTTTTCTAAAAGACTCCCACGTATATTTTCTGGCAGTCATTGCAGCCTGCTCACCATACTCTATGGCAAAAATTGGTCTATCGATAAAAAATTCTATTTTCTCGACTAAAAAATCAATATCTCTAATAGCCCCAACAAACCCATCCTGATCATTTGTGATCAAATCATAACCAGCTGTATTAGCTGTAGTAATAACCGGCAACCCTGCACTCATTGCTTCTAAAATAACGTGCCCAAAACCCTCATACAGTGAAGGTAATATAAAAATATCTGATGAATTCATTAATGCCTTCAACTCACGATTTGAAATATTTGAATAGATTTCAACGTTGAGATTTTTTGAAAACATAGCCAATGATTTTTTATCACATTCTCCTCTAGTGACAATGCGCAACTCATAGTGTTGGGAATTAAAATTCCGCAAAGCTTCATGAAGATAGCAAATGCCTTTGCGATGAATAAACTGGCCGCAAAATAATATTTTTAACTTTCCATTACGCAGCGCCTTAACTGGACCTACAAATGCAGCATGATCAACCCCATAAGGAATGACATGTATTTTCTCAGCATCCACCCCCGCCGCTATAAGTGACTTTTTTGTGAACGTGCTAGCAACACAAACCCAATTGGCCTTCAAAGCCTCGCCTGACAATGTAGAGTAGGTCACTGGATTTAATTCAGCTTCATAAGATAACTCATCAGCCGCAACCAATCCCAGATCAATCTCTTCTCGAAGAATATTTAGTATCGTATCTGGATGAGGATGTAATTGAAATAAGTATTTTTTTGTCTTAGCACCATGAAGATCAACATAATCAAAAGCTGCATCTGCAGTGTAACTTGAAACAAATAAATTTGATTGATGCTTGATTGCTACTTGAGCCGCCCGTAAAGATAAATCTCTCCCCAACTCTGGATACCTCTTAAAGATGGGCCCATTGATTAAATCAAAACATTTCCATGAAACTTTTTTAGAGCTTAAATTTGGGTGGAATCTCTTTTTAACTATACCACGGAGATAATCTGGCGCATAAAAATCCGTCACAAGAGTATCTAATAAAGAAATCTCTTGAAAAGCCAAAGCAAGCTGATAATTATCTCTAGCGCCTGCGTGACAGGTTACGACTGACGGTACTAGTACATTATTTAAACTCATAACATTAAAGTTTGATTAAGCTCTTGGAGTTTTATGAAACTTAAAATTCAAAATTGAGGCAGCCATGCACAAGGCCCCTAGATGAATGTTATGCAAATGCCTTCCTCGCGGCATAATATACGGCACCAATATTGCTGGCAAACCATATGCAATCAATGTTGCCCACGCAGCCCCAACAGCCTCAAACCTTGGAATAAGCAACAGATTCAATAAAATATTTAGAACAGCTGAGAACAAATTTTGATACAAAAATATCTTTTGCAAACCTTCTGCTACCCAGTGTATTCCCTGAACACAGCCCAAATATGCAAAAAATATAGCCCAAATATGCACATTGAGTATGCTAGAAGCCCCTTGGTAACTTGAGCCATATAGAAAGTTCAATAAAAATTCAGACGTCAATAATGTAAAAACCACAATTATTAAAGCCAATAAAAATAAATACGCCAGAATTTTTTTTAAAAAAATATCATATTCAACAGGTTTTTGTTTTTGCAAGCGGTAAATATGCGGAGCCAGCGCCGTGGTTACCAAACCACCAATAAAATACCACCCCTCACTTAATTTTATTGCGGCAGCATAAATTCCCAGCGCCTTACTTCCAGCTAATTGCTGAAGAATAACTTGATCGATTTTCATATAAATGGATACCGCCACACCTGACAAAACCAAAGGCCAGCTCATGTTTACATGACGTTTAATTACATCCCAGTTAATTTCAATAGATAGCTTTTGATTAAATGAGTAAATTATAAAAATAATTAATCCCGTAACAATTAACTCAAAGAAATATATGAAGAAAAAACCATCTATAGACTGATCTTGACTAATACACATTAAT
>Ga0214921_10001043_pt1 | contig 48383 bp, 29 predicted proteins | sample LL1505_MetaG_FD_177992 | JGI IMG/M metagenome (GOLD analysis project Ga0214921, IMG submission 177992) | Freshwater microbial communities from Lake Lanier, Atlanta, Georgia, United States - LL-1505 | ecosystem: Environmental > Aquatic > Freshwater > Lake | place: USA: Georgia | collected... | reverse complement strand
AACTTTGGTCTATGGAAAACAGCTCCTTTTGGCCGTAAGCCAAAGAAGAAATCTAAGCTTCGAAAAAAATAGTCTAAAATACCTATTGACACTATTACGGCGTCTAATACCTTCGTACCTAGAAGTAGATTGCTACAAAAACGGAAGCGCGGTTTACTTCTAGGCCTATAAAAATGGAAGTGGCTTTTGATGGTGTACGGGCATTAAAAGCTCCCTGATGCCGGGGGAGGCAAAATCAACTTACAAAACTTTTAAAATGGACTTTGTCCCCAATGGCCAAAGTTTGTTTTAATGAATGAGCTGGGAGGCTCGTTTAAACTAAAATTATGGCTACAACCTATGAAATCGAACAGTTACTAGTTCGTGAAGCTGGGCGCATCGGTCCAGAGATCTATCGCCGTACGGTAGACACTTCGATCTGGAATAAGGTCGCTTCACAATCCACCGAAACCTTCCCCGAAGAGATGGGTGATACCGTCTCTGTGTTGACCTTCGAGCGGTCTCTTCCGCACGCCGTCAACTCCTCCGGAGAAGCACAACCCTTTGGCTGGTCGGACACCCTCCGGTCCAATCCTACAAACGGCAGCGTTGCCTTGACTGACGGACAGTTCAGCCCGCAGCAGTACGCAGATACCAACGAACCCGCAGCAGGCGGCAGCGACTACACTTCGCCTAGCTTCGGTCAGGCAAGTGACGCAACCAGCCCCCGCAACAACATTAACCCTCCGTTGATCGGCAACATCCGATTCGGTCAGACCCTCCGCAAGTACTCGCTGGCGCACGCCGCCATTGAGTCTCCGGACATCGGTTTGAACGACTTGATGTTCCCCGTTCGTCGTCGGGAACAGCTCAGCAATATGATGAGTGTCCTCTCCGAGGCCACGAATTATATCTGGCAAGAGCGCTACCGCGATGAGTACATCCGTTTGGCTGGCAACAAATTGATTGCCCGTACAGTTGGAACCGGAAGCTCTGCCGTAACCTCGCTCGTTTCCTCCGGAAGCGGAAGCACGAAGGCTGAAGGGCTTGTATTGAGCGGCTCAGGCGCTGGAACCATCCTCAACGGTGGCTCCGGAACTGCCGCAGCTCGTTTAAACACATTGCTCGGAACCACAACTGGCGCTGCTTCTTCGGGAGTATTTGCCGGTGCGGTAACCACCGTTGGCAGCACCGCCACTGGAACCACCATCGGAAACCTCGACTACACGCAGCTCAAGAAGCTCTATCTCTCGATGATTCGGGACGGAGCCTCTACGAACGCGATGGGCCGTGAAAACGGAGCACCCGTCTTCTTGCTCGTTACGAGCGCAGAGACCAGCGAAAACCTTGTGTGGCAGTACACACGTAACGGCAGCACAACTCCCGCAGACTTGCGCTACGCCAAACCCAGCGAGCTTCTGGCTCCCTTGGGCATTGAGCGCAGCTTCTTCGGGTTCTTCCACGCTGTTGATATGCACCTCCCTCGGTTCACGTTTAGTGACAGCCTTGGATTTGTGCGTGTCTATCCCTACATCCGCAGCACTTCGGCAACGAAGGGCTACCGTTGGGATGTCAACCCTGCCTACGAAACGGCTCCGTACGAAGCATCCATCCTTTATCATAAAGATGTGTGCTCGTACCTCGTTCCGAAGGCTCCTTCGGTCACCCCTGCTGGTGCGGACTTTGATGCTCCGTCCTATCGCGGTGACTTCAAGTGGGTCAACATCAAGGATCGGCAGACGAATCCGGACGGCCTAGTGGGCTATTATCGCGCAGTGTTCGGCACTGGCACGAAGCCTGTTCAGCCTTACTTCGGATACGTTATCATTCACAAACGGGCTGACGTTCTCTAATCTTAGAGAATAGCGACCCCATCGAGAGGGGGGAGTCTCACCTTAGAAGTGTGGCTCCCCCCTTTCACTTTAATTTGTGAATGCCAAATATAAGGTAGGCTGCGATCTTCGGGGATCTCCCCCTCTAATTTCGTTGTCTGTTGCCATCATAGAAAGAGCCTTGGAAGATATTGAATTGTGCATTAACAAGCGAAACCCTAAGTACCCATCTTGGGCTTGGAGCACCTCTCATTTTGAAGAATTCTTTAGTATTATCCCTCACTTGTTATTGTCTCTCGGCCTTACTGATGTTAATGTAGACGCAGTGGCCGATAGGCTACGTGCAAAGATTTTAAAACTACGCAAGACAAGAGCAAAATAAATGGACGTACCAACCACCATTGAAATCAAAGAGAGACTCGCTCGCATTGAAGAGCGTCAGGTTAGCATAAAAAGCTCTATGGCCGAAATTAATGAAACCACGCAAGACATTAATCGTAGAGTTCAACACTTAGAAGTTTTTTACCATAAAATGACTGTTGTAATTGCTACAGGCACTTTTCTATTATCTGTAATTACAAGTTGGCTTATTGATACCATCCGAAATCTTTTTAAAGGTTGACTCAGAAAAAAAGTACGTGATAGTACTGTTAGTATGCAACTTGGACGCATTCTTGTAGTCAGTTGTTTGTTAACTGGTTGCACCACCACTAAAGCCTATCGATATGCTGATTTCTCCGGCGTTGACGCTCGTCTTGATGCTGCCATCGAAGAAGCCGACCCAAAGACAAAAAAACATCTTACAGAAGCCAAAAAACAATTAGAGTCGGCAGTTGCAAATTGCAGAGCTACTTCCGAGGCCTACGAGCAGGTTGTAAAAGATAAAAACGAAGCCTTGAAGGACGTAGAGTACTGGAAGGCCAAGCAAAGAAAGGCCTTGAAAGAGATCTGGATTTGGCGCGGCCTGTTGATTGCTGTTGGTCTGTTTGCTCTTCGCGGCCCGATTATGTGGGTTGCTAGAAAATTTGTTGGAATACCTTTCTAATGAACAAAAAAGAAAAAGAAGTGCTCGCAGCTTTGCATTATCTTTTGCTCGAGGGTTTTGTTCGTTTGGGCTTTAAGGACGGAGAACCCTGCTTATTCGAGGCCAAATAAATGCCCTATCGCTACTACAGATGGTTTAAACGCAATAAAGACTTACTTTTTACAGGTATATTTTCTCTTGTCGGCTTTGTTTTGATTAACAAAGTTCTTGGGCTTTTTAACACAGGTATTTCCCCCGAGTTTCTTGGCCGCGCAATTGTTAAGCTGTTCTACATTGTTTGCGCTGCTTTGATTAGCGTTCACAGCGACCATTGGATCGCGCCTTCCTTAGCCAAGTACGTTGAGGACGTTAATCGACACGGGAAGACTCAATTTGAAGTAGATTGGGTTGAGGGAAATGTAAAACGTCCCGCAATTGCTTTGGCCTATTACGTAAGCATTTTTATCGGAATAATCATAGCCTTCTGTCTTTAAACCTATGAAATTTTTTTGTTTAAACATACTCTTGGGGTGTTTGCTTGTAGCCCCTTTTTACGCATTTTCATCTGAAGTTGCGGCAATCGGAGAAAGCCAGCTCGGCGTAATGGAGTCTCCGATTGGCAGCAATTGGGGTCCGAAGGTAAAAGAGTACCTCGCCACTACCGGAATAGAATACCCCGCTCCTTGGTGCGCCGCCTTTGTCCAGTGGTGCTTAGCCCAAAAGGGCCAAAAAGGAGCTGGTGCGTACGTTCCTAGTTGGGACAAGGCAAACTTTCGAGTCACTAGCCCAGCTCGGAACGACTTTGGGCTTGTGTGGTTTAGCTCTATGAACCGCTACGCTCATATTTATATTGTTACGGGAAGACCCTCTCCTCGCAGTATCTCCACAATTGAAGGCAACACCAACAATGGCGGCAGCCGGGAAGGCATTGGAGTGTTTAAACGCATCCGCCCCCTCGATGGGCAAAGATTTGTGAGGTGGCCAAATGCCTAGCAGATTAAAACCCTCCCTACGCAATCGCGTAATCGCCCACGGTTGCTCCAATCTCACACCCGAGGGAGAGAGTAACCCTATGGCCACCAATTACTACGGAGGTGCTGCCGTAGGCTTTGTTGCCCATGAATTCTTGCGGAGGGGTGCAAATATAGCCTTTCCATTAGTCGATTGTGGCTACGATCTGGTCGTCCTCCCAGAGAATGCGCCGCCTCAAAAGGTACAAGTTAAAAGCCGTTGGCGCCTTACAAATGGCAACTACTCTATTAACTTAGTTCGCTCCGGAGCTGGTAATGGCTCGAAGATGAAAGGCTCCAATAAATGCGATAAAAATTACCTACCCAATATATGTGATTTCATTATAGTAGCTGACATGACGCACTACCAAGATTGCTGGGTCTTGCCAGTTTCAAAAGCTCGCGCAAAATTTAGGTTTGAGAAAAACTTCTACTTTAACAACTGGAACCTTATCTTAGCCAAATGAGCCTTGCCATTCAAAATAGATTCTACGACGGGAATGCTTCCTTTGAAGGCGGTATGGATAGCAGCCGTTTCCCAAACCTTATTCCGATCAATTCTTTTGCAACAGGTTTAAACATAGTTTGTCGCAATTCCTCTATTTCAACTCGGAACGGCTGGTCAGAACTAACGCTTACCGCCGACTCGGTTACCACCACAGATATTGCACAATTTTTAAATTATGGATTTCAAGGCGGTACAGCTTATTTAAAGACCACAGGAAAAACAGTTCTTGTATGCGTGGTTAAGGGAAAGGTCTACGAAATTGACTTGGACACTAATGTAGTTTCTCAGATATACCCCAATGGTCCATCCGCTGCTACTACTCGCAGCGCAACCGCTAGGAATTATTTTTGTCAGGCTGGAAGATATTTAATTATTCAAGACGGACTCAGCAAACCGTTAATTTACAACAGTAGCTCAATCGCAGAAGCCGGAGAGTCTTCTACAGATGTACCCAAGGGAACTGTTATGGCCTACGGGCAAGGAAGACTTTTTGTTCTTGTAAATGACTCTGAAATCAAAGCCGGCGATCTTATTTATGGTGGTAGAGCCGTAAAGTTTCCAATTGTTGCTAGCGGAATTGGCCCCGCTCACCCCAATGTCGCTTCCGACAATTCTTTAAATATTTACGTTGAAACCTCCGGATTCTCTTCTATTCCAGCTCAAATTGGCACCTCTAGCTCTTCTGGAGCTCCAATTCTTGTAGAGGGTCACTCTTTTATTGGCCTCGGCACAGACATCGGAGTAAATAACAGCTACGACGAGATTTTTAAATTAAATGCTATGGAAGCTAGCGATGCCCCCTTCGGGGATACCACAGCCAGCAGCACAATTAAAAAATTTACTCTCAAGAAAATAAGTTATCAATCGTTAGTCCGGCAATCTAATCCGAGCCTATATACATCTACTGCGACTGGCGTGACGACAAATACTTCGACTGTTCCCACAAATCTAAAAGGCTCTGGCGGATATGTTACCTTTATTCTCTCCGGCCAAGAATCAGACGTTCTAAACTTTCAGGAAGACGACTATCTTGCTACAGGTGGAGTTTTGGCCTCTCCAACTCAAATGGGAAAAATTCAAAACTTAGCCTTCCCAACAATTGCCGATACTACAGCCGGACAAGGCGATCTTTTAGCCTTCTGCGATAATGGCGTTTGCTCTTTTGCTGTCTCTCAACCCCGCTCCTCTTGGAAGAAACTTAATTCCTTTCAAAGAGTTACCCTTGCCGACATTGGCTGCCTCGGGGATAGAACCGTGACAAATGTGAACGGGGATATTTTCTTTCGCTCCCATGATGGTGTTCGCTCCTACCGAAATGCCTCTGCAACTCAAGGCACCCCCGGGCAAAATAGTATTTCTGCCGAGCTCCGAACATTTTTAAATGCCGACTCCACAAAACAAGCGACCGAGGCTAGCGGAATATACTTTGATTCTCGCTATCTGTTAGCAGCTTGGGGAAAACCGAATTACATTGGCTCTCAAACAGTTTATTCCTCTATTTTATCCTTAGATTTTGGTCCTGTGCAGAGAAATAACCGAGCAAATGTTGTTTCGCCAGCCTATGACGGAGCTTGGACGGGTCTTAATTTTTACCAGTTAATTCGAGGTGTTTTTTCCCAAAAAGAAAGGGCCTTTGGGTTTGTTGACAACTTTGGAGTGCTTAGTCTTTACGAGCTACGCCCGGATCGTTTTTACGATTCTTCTCTTGGCGTAACTACCCCAATTCGCGCAGTTGTAGAGACTCGAAGCTTTGAATTTGAAAAGCCATATACTTTAAAGAAACTTAGCCGAGCTGATCTCTGGGTTAGTAATCTTCAGGGCCAAGTTGACTTTAAGGTATATTTCCGACCCGATAAATTTCCTTGTTGGATTGAGTGGACAAACTTTCAAAAGAACGCACAAATGAACTATTGCCCCGCTACTCCCGAAGAATTTCTTTCTAAGATTCCAACTTCTCTCCCTCAGTTTCGGCCACAAATTCGTTTAACCACTCCTCCCGATACTGTTGATCCATCCACAAATCGTTTATTTAGAATGGGTTACGAGTTTCAATTACGAATTGAATGGGTTGGCTGCGCCTCTTTGGACAAAGTGTTGATCCACGCGGATGACGTGGTAGAACCGATTAATGGGGAGTTTTAATATCGTATGAACATTGAAGCTCCTACGTACCTTACTTGCGACCCATGCCCCCCAAACCTTACGGGCTACGAAGTGGGTACAGTTTTGAACTTTCTTTTGACCGAAAGCCCGGGATCTCAAATCAACGACTTTATATTGACTGAAATCCAGACCGATCCATACTCGGGCGAGCCTATTAAACTCAAGTAACTAACACTATGCCAACAATTTTAGCTCTTTCTTCGGTCGCCGCTAGCGAACTTATTGGTCTTGATAATGCTTTCCTGCCAATTGTTTCCAGCGCTCAAACTAAAAAATTAAAGTTTCAGCAACTTCGGGAAACTTTAATCCCAAAAGTCCTTCAACAAGCAGTCGCCGGAAATTCCGATGAGCTAACTTTCAATAACCCAAGCAGCATTAAAGTTGACGTCTACGGACGAGTTACGGCTGTAACAGAGGGTGGCGGAACTCCTATTCGCATTGAAGGCATTCAGCTTGATTCTCAGGACTTTGAGGGTGGCGGCACAGTAATTAATCAGGGTACTCCGTACATTACTCACAAAACAAGATTCCCACTTTCTGCTGGCGACTTTTCAATTATCCCACCTTTCAAGGCAAACAAAAGCGGGCATTTAACCGATGGCTTACTCTTAAACGATGCCGGACTCTACAATCAACGGACTAACTATATAGCAACTACCTCCGCGATTGGCTTAGGCTCACCAGTCCCCCCACCAGAAATAGACGCTTCTACCTATACGCTTCAAGCACAAGTTGAGAGCCTACAGCCTTCTAATTTTAGCGACTATACCAACTTTCTTAAGCTTCTTTTTAATAATTTTCGATCTCACGAAAAAATTGTATTTGAGCTCCTAGACCGAGTTAATCTTTTATCCTACGCCCTTCGTCAATTTGGTCTCGGCTCTCCCAGCGGTTACGCTGGGGCCTCCGACAACACTTTTACTACTCACAGATCTCCTTATATCGGAGTTTTTAATTTTATTCCAGTTGCGCCCGGAGATTCCAATTCTTCCCCTTGGACTTCGGCTGGAATTTCACCCGCCCTTAATAATTATTATCGTCTAGACTTAGCCGACGGTGTTGCCTCCGGAACTATCGGTACTTTTAAAAGTCCCCTCGCACAAGCTCCCGTTGAAAGTCCCAACGACAGAATTTGGACAAAACTTCGGATTGATGCCGTTTATACTCCTCTAGCCGCTTTTGTTTCGCCAACTCAGTTTTCTTGGGGTGGCTACGCGGGCTCAGTTCAGTCTATTCAAAAAACATACGAGTTTACGGCTGCTTCTCTTGCTGCTGGCTCCGGAACCGATTGGTCTACGACTACAGGTTCAAATGGAGTCAAATATGTGCGTTTAAATACACCCACAATTGCTCAACTTCGAACAATAAATACAAACTTCGCTACTGGCCTAGACGGAGCTTCCGCCGGAACTGAAAATTGGTATAAAAATCAACTTGCCGTCACCCTCCAATACTCCGGAATTGCCGACGCCCTGTGGATTCCGTCTGCCTCTAGCGCAAATCTGCCCAATAACGCAAATACAGGTCTTACAAAAATAATTTCCTTCGGCAGCTCTGGGCTATTCACTAAAACAGTTGCCAAAGTTTAACAATATTTATGGGATCCGTAGCTAGCTTAAGGCTCCCCCAAGGTTTTTGTTTTAGCACTCCTAATCAATCTCACGATCAGTTTTTGGCATTTTTAAGTGTTCTTGCAACCACTAGCTCTACTATTTTTTACAGTCAAGCGGAGCCAACAGACACTAAAGAAGCTACCGTAAACTCCATCTGGGTAAAGACACCCGCCAATTCCTCTTCAAACAGCCTAGAAATTTATTTCTATATTAAGAAATATTCTTCAGCTTCAACTTTTAGCTGGTGCAAATACTATTCGTACTCAATTGGGGATATTGATCTTTCCGTCGCCACGTTTACATCTTCTGATGAAACCGAGACCGCCCGCTCCGGGTACTTGAACAATCGCCCTTTCGCGATCTGCGACGGAGGAACCTATGGCGGCATCACTACCCCCAATCTTACTGGCAAGATCTTGTTTGGCGGTTACGCAAATAATCCAAGCGCATCTTCCGCAGCAACCACTCAGATTATGCAGACTTTAAAAGACGCAGCTCCTTCGGCCTCAACAGATGACTTATCAACCGCTCAAAAACAGGTTTCGGTTACAGCTCTCAAGCCTCTTCGCCAATACTACGAAAGTGGTAGCTCGTCCACATCTTATAAAAATACAGCCGTAACCGAAACCCTTCCCGTACCTCTCTTAGACCCTCAATCTAGCGTTTCAAACTTTATGGTTCACGGTCAAAATATTATTTCTTCAACACTTCTTTCGGCAGTCGCAGGCGCTAGAAAAGTTTTTTTAAAGCGCGATCAAGTTCCGGATCATAACCATAAATACGGTTGGGAAACTTGGTCTGCCCGAGCAAGCTGCGTCTATGGTTCAACAGGAAACGCCGCGCTATCTACTAATGTTAAAGCTACCACCGCAACTACAAATACTTTTGCTACTGGAACCTCTACAGCAAAGACTCTTGGCAGAGCGCACGACAACTTACCCCCAATAGTTTCAGGAACCTATCGAATGTACATAGGGTACGGGACTTAATTTTATGCAATTTTTTGTACCCGAAGGAGCCAAATTTCCGTCTTGCTATTCCGACCCGCAATCTTTTTTAGATTCCTTGGCGGGAGCAATGTCCTTCCAAGACGCCACAACTACCCCTTTGTTTTATAATGGCGAACTTCGGCAACCAAGCACGGGCTACGGCCCCCCTAAAATAGGGGACGTTTATTATGGAGATGCCCTTTGGTACGACCCGAGAAAAGGTGGCGCTCTCTACGCCGACTCAAACTTTACTTCCTCACTTCGCGATGTTATGCCAAATAAGGGTTATCGTAAATTTTACGGAAGATCCTTTGGGGATATTGTTCCTTTTTTATGGAAAACTTCCGGCGGCACTTCAACTGTTCCTTCCGTTTCTTCTAGCGATTATTATTTTCCCGATGACGTTGCCTGCGCCTACAACAATTGGGAAAGAAAAATTGCGTACACTACAACTGGTGACGGCGCCACAACTTACAACGTAGTCACTCGCCCTTGGGTTTACTGCGACGGGTATAATTATTCCGCGCACCCCACACTTACGCAACAAAGCTCGCGGATAGGCAAAGTCCCGAATTTAATATCCCGAATGATTATTGGGAAAGGCGCGGCAAGCGCTCAAGCAACTGTGCCCGATGAAAGACTTGCTGAAACCTTAAAAGGCGGCCTTGGCTCCTTTGGAGGTTCAATGAGCGCAACTTTGAATCAAATGGATGCGATTCCAAATCATCGCCATAATTTTGTCGATAAAGCCAGCAATACATCAGTCCCGACATCGTCCAATTCCAATGCAACTGGGTACGCCCTAACCGACCCGGTTGCCTACGAGTCGTATGCCACTTTTACGGAAGGCGCGAAAAGCAGCAGTTTGGCTTGGCCCTCCCCAAACAATGTTCTTCCCCACCAAAACTTACCCCCTTATTTTGTCGTCGGCTTCAAAATGTTTGTGGGGTATGGAGATTAATTATGCCTATTGTACGACGAGAACTTACTAAAACAGTTTGGGAAACTCCGGAAACAATGATCCGCGACTTTGTGGAGCACTACGAACTTGTCTTAGAGGGAACCCCAAATCAGATTATTTATGGTTATTCTTTTCCATTTTCCAGCCCCGACAGCCTTTTTATTTATCGCGTAGATGAAAGTTTGTGGCTCTATCGAAACGGGGATTACTTAAAAGTATATCCCTATCGAGTCGGCACAATCGTTCCTTTTTACGGATCGCCCGGTGTAAAATCGCAATCAAATGTTGCCTATAGCGGTAATACAGGAGCCCGTCCTTGGGCTTTGTGCGACGGCGGAACCTACAACGGCATAACCACACCAAACTTACAGGGTCGCGGGTTTATTGGCGTAGATAGCTCCGATTCTGGCGCCACTTCTGAGGCAAACGGATTTATGCACGAATCTATTTCTTCCGTCGGCAATCCCGCCGGAGCCGATCTTGTTCAACTTAAAGAAGAGCATCTCCCAGCTCACGATCATTTTTATTGCAGCCCCGCAGACATAACTGCCGGCGGTCAGGCTATTTCCTACTATAACGTACAAGTATGTGCCGGTAGCGGTAAAAGTAGATCTTGTTGGAGCGAACAGAGACAGCATCCTCAATCTAATACAGCACAGGAAAAAAATACCGTTACACGGTATACTACTTCTATGGTTGGCTGGACCGGCAACATAACTTCTTTTAGCGAGTCCGTCACCTCATCTCCTCGTCAATTTGTCCATAATAATTTACCTCCATATATCGTATTGAACTGGAAAATGTACGTGGGATACTAAGCTATGGCCCTAACCCTACAAACTGCCAGAGAGAAGCTTTCCAAGATTATCGAGCTAGGAATAAGCTCCACTGATTCCCGGTCTATCGATAGAATTAATGAAGCTCAGCGAAGAATCCACTCGCAGGGTATTTATCTTGGGACGCTCCAATCGTTTGCTGTAAAAGTAGACGCTTTGACAAATACCTTTGAAAAGCCGGCACTCTTAGAAACAGTTGCAAGAGTTAGTCGCTTTTCAGGAACAGCTCTTACCTCTGTTCAGGCCTATCGTTTTTTAAGCAACGGAGCCGATGTTTTTGTCTCAGATCCATCTTCTTTGCTGCCTATTGCGTATGTGTCTGGAAGCCCTTCCACGTTTAAACTTTTAGACAGAAGCCTTAACACAACAATGGTTGAAGTTGTCGGGAAAGCAGCTCTCGTCGAGGCGTCCGCAAATTCCGACTTGCTTTTGATTGACGACTTAGACGCATTAAAAATGATGCTTTTGGCACTTTACCGAGAAGAAAATAACCAGCTTGAGCAAGCTAAAGCTTTTAATGACCTAGCCATAAAATACCTTCGGGATAAAACAGATGCCAGTTTAAACGTTGCTCAAAAGCTTCAGCATCAATCTTCAAACGAAAGTAGTCCTTACGGGACTTTGGGCTATATTCGGGGAAGACTTGTTCGCGAAATGCCAGACCTATCCAGAATTAATGACAGCGAGCTAGCGACGCTAATTAATTCTTCGCAGGAAGCCGCCGTAGCACACTTTAATTTCTTGGCCCGACAAGACCCGGATGCTTCCTCTAGACTAGAGTTTCGCGAATTGTTTTTAGATGGTGCCTCCTTGGCCGTACCCTCCTACGAAGTTAATCGTCTTTTAGTGCTTTCCTCTCAGACTAAAAAAATCGAAGAATCTTCCGCTTTAAAGAAAAGCGCCTTCGAGCTTATTGAACGCGATTTTAACGAGCAGATTATCTCTCGCAGAAAAAATACCTACAACGGTGAGCTTTTCTCGGCTCCCTCAGGATCTTTATCTCAAGTTTCCGCTCGAATGGCTTTAGACAATTCAGAGCTTCTTCAAAAACCTATCCAACATATTCGTAGGGCTGTAGCACAAGCAGAAGAGCTTATTATTAACTCAGGCCGTTGGAATGGAACCATTGATTTACTAGAGCTTCAAACTATGGGCGGAGAAGGCGAATATCCGCTACCAGATTACGTAGATGCAATTCTTCTTGCCGGGTTTGCAGACAAACCAGTCAGCATTTACGATAGAGACTACGATTTTCACGAAAATGGCCCCGGATGGACTCGCCCGGAAACAGGGGCTTCCGGCGTAAGCTTGGCGATTGATCGCGGCTATACAACTGTAGTCCAAGAGATTACTTCCCCCAATTCAACTATTACGCTGACCACAGATCAGAATGCTCGAAGCTTTTCAATTTTACCGTATCCTTTAATTTCTCCAATAACAGATGTTTTAAACAATGCTTACAATGGGCAATCATTTAAAATTCTGGCAAATCAAAACATTGACCTTAGCCTTGGCGGCGGGGTACCCAATTTCTCTTCATCGTTTAAACTATCCGGCCCGTCCTCTCTCATTCTAGACAGCAAAACAGGTCGTTTAACCGGAAAGATTGCAGCCGAAATCGTCTCAGGAGTTTCCGGCACCGTAGCCTCGTTAAGCTGGCCTCTTAACTCGGAGTACAAAGACTATACTATCACTGTGAAAACAGGCTCCACAACGCTCCTTGAAACAACCCAATCCTTGGCCTTCCTCGATATTGGCAGCCTAGCGTTTGGGAATTCCTATTCCGTTACAATTGTTGGCAATCTTTCGGACACAAAGATTGAACCTGTTTTGCTTTACTCAGCTAGCTGGGTCCAAGACTCCGCCGCTCCGAACATTGTAAGTAACTATCTTATAGGAATTAAGGCAACTGCCGCAAAAGGCCGCCGCATGAAAGTTTATTTGCGTAACATATCCTCCGGAAGCCTGATTCGCTTTATCTATAAACTTAAGCCGAAGTCATACGTGAACCCACGGGAAGCTATGATTATCGATCATTTTTCCGCCCTTCGAGAGGTTACCTTCGGGGTTCTTAGCGGCGATCAAGAGCAGCTCACTTCAAGAATGGCTATGGCACAAAACCTTCTTAACCAGCAATTGAAAGAGAAACGCGGCGGTAGGATTATCCGCCCGACAATCCAGCTTGATGCGTGGGCAATGGGAGCCATAGACGCCAGTCTTTAGTGCTTGACGACTAGTAGGTTTAACCGAGTATAGGTAAATCTTATGGCCGATCTTAACTTAGGCTCTACACGGGTTGTTTTCGGAACTCTTCGCAACGTCGACGGGCAGCCCCAAGCTAACGCTCTAATTACTTTTACTCTTCGTCCCTTCGGAGTCACCCCCACCAGCATTTACCCGCAGGGCGGGGTTTCTGTTCTTACCGATGACAGCGGTAACTTTAATACGGCTCTTTGGAGAAACAGTCTTTCCTCTACTTCCGCCCAGTATCGTTGCACATTGCCTTCGGGAGAGTACTTTGATTTTGTTCTGCCCGGAGATTCAGCGGCTGCGATTTCGCTAAGTTCTTTAATTAATTTGGGCGTTCCGTCTGGGAGCGCACAGTACGCTCCGATTGTTGACTATATTGTTAACAACCCATACTTGGTTGGCCCCGCAGGAGGAACCGCAGTTGCCCTCGGTAAAAAGCGTGCCGCTGAATCCGTTCCTGTTGTGCTCGCCACCGATCAAGGTGCCATTCCTGTAATCGAACAGCAGAAAGTTGCCACCGAAGTCTCTCTTTCATTGCTTGGAATTCCTCGCAGCGAAACTGCTTTGGGTATTTTTGGCGACGTTAACACCTATAATGTAAACGAAACAGAGTGGGCTTTTTACCCTACAAAGTACACAACTGTAACTGTCGGCGCTAATAAAATTGGCTGGGGCGTTAGGCACGAACCCACGGAAAGTGCGGCGTATGTCTCTGCGCCCGGAGAGCTCTCAGAAAACCAAACAAGCTCTACTTTTGCACCGAAGTATGCCGTTCTGACAAGTAAAAGATTTTTTAGATACCAGCCGGGTCGGGTAAGCTCCGCAACCTTTGGCGTTCGCATGACTACTACATCCGCAATCAGCAATACTACTTTCGAAGTAACTGCACCTGCGGTTGACGGCACTCTCGGAGCCCCCGAAACAATAGTCCCATCCCACAAACAAGACACTCACAAGAAATGGGGTATGTTCGACAACTACAACGGATATTATTTTGAAATTATCGGGGACGGAGGAATGTCGGCGCCCACAGTTCAAGATTTGAAGTTTTGGTGCGTTCGCAGGTTTACTAGCGTCAATAGCGACCCAAATACAGCTAACGGCGAATTTGGCCTAGCTGGCGGGCTTCTATCGAATGTTGCCACTTACGATATGTTTATTGTTCGCGATAATCGTAGACTTTGCCATGCCGCCCTATTTGACGCTACTTTACGTTGCAGCTCCACCACTCCCGGGGCGATTCGCCTCCGCAGACCTACCGATTCAACAGTTCCCACAGGGTGGAACAAACACGTTGCCGCAACGGCTAATCAGGCCTACACTGGCACCGATGGCACAACCGCAAACTTAAAAGGGTTGTTTGGTTTTAATTACCCCGGCACCGGTTCTGATACCGATATTTACGTTCCTTCGCAGTATGCAAAGGTTTACGAACAAAGGATTCCACGACGCTACTTTAATGGCGACCCCCTTCACGGAGCCTCCACTTTTTACCGCTACTCTTCCGACTCCTATAAATATAATGGCCGTCAGTACTCCGAAGGTGATTGGGTGCGCGATCTTGATAACGCACCGACAACCGACTCCTCTGTCCACAACATTGATTTTACCAGAGTCACCATGTACAAGATCGAGTATAGCTGGTACGGAGCTGTTGGAGCTCAATTTTTTGCATACGTTCCCGATTCTACTGGTGGCGCAAAATGGGTCTCCATTCACCACATTCGTTGCTCTAATCAGCTAAGCACTCCTTCCCTCGGTAATCCAACTCTTCCATTCCGATATGTAACTTGGGCTGGCGGCTCTACGGCTCGTCAGGACATTTGCAAGTACGGAACATCGTATCTCATCGACGGAGGAGACAAAGGAACGGTTAAGATTAATTCCGCCACTACCGATCTAGCTAGGACTGCCTACAAATCTCAAGTTTCAGTTACCCCCTCAAATGTAAAAACTACGAATGGCAGTGATCTTGTTACGGGATCTATCGCCTCTTCGGCAAACAATTGGACTGGCGCAACTCGAGTCGACGCCAACACAAGTTTTTTTCCATTCCTGCCTTCTTTTATTGGCTCTCGAATAGTTGTCGGCTCCGACAGCAAATTTGGAACTTCGATTAAAAACATTGACCCCAATCAATCGCAAATTTATTTGGCGAGTACTATCCCTCAGTATGTGAACGGCGATCCGATCACCGTTTACCTCGGAAACGGCTCTCCTATTTTAGGGATTAAGTTACTTGAGTACATTCAAAACTCCGAAGGCCTTTACGCTAGGAACAGAGCACAGGTTTATCCTACTCGTTTGGGCGTTTATACGGATGTCCCCTGTGTTCTTAGGCTCATTAAAAATCCAGAGTTTGGCAGCCTAACGCTTCCAACTGGATTTCAGTATGCTAACTATGGCGCTCAATCCGTTAATGCCTTGTTCCGAATTGCACAGGTTTCTTTTGCGGACCTTAAAAAAGGCTACAACAAAGACGTAACTCTTACAAAAAGCACAGGCTTTCACTATCTATCCGGCAGCACAGAAGAGACTCTTCTTTCCTTAGATTCCGCGACAACCGCTAGGGGCTTAGATGCTTACTTTGGCACCACGACAACCGAAGTCTTCGGGTCGTTTGCTGGCATCAAAGGAACCCTTCGAAGAGATGGCAGTAATGTTTATTTTGCTCGGCAAAAATCTGGTGACGACTTTGATTTCACTTTTGTTTTTGGCGATAGAGTCAATTCTGGCAACACCGCCTTCTTGGACGCAGTAGGCTCTACATCAAACACACAAACAGCCTATAACGCCTATCGCACATTTATCCCAGCCGGCAGCTTCTTGCCGGACTCAGGCACTCTTCCAGCCACGACAAGCAGTCGATACCCAAGGGCTGGGGCGTTCACTGGATATGTAAAGTTTTCAGCAGTGGCCTACGACACTCAAGAAGACCGCGCAATTATACCCAGCACCGGCACAACTATCGCTACGTTTACCACCGGAAATGGCGGGAATGACTTTGATCTAAGTCCGTACTTCTCGTACAATAAAGAATATCTTTCTTATCCGCTTGTTGAGCGTGGAGGCGGAGACTCCTTATACCTTACCGCAGAACCGATTACATCCACAACCGCTCAGGTATTAGCTACCTTGACTTGGGAAGAGCAATAATTACAATCGAAGGCTATGCCCGATTCTACGACAGGTTCGAGTTCGACGGGCTCGGACTCTGCCGACATCTTCACAAATCCTTCTTCGGATTATTGGGTAGATTACCCTATTCGCGCAAATCAGCCATCAGACCCAGCGTTTAAACTTCCATCCAAGAACATTGGGTACTTTCAAAAAGACATTCCGTCTTCAGTGCCTAGCTGGCGGGCTTACAACCCCTATCAAGGCACTGCAACCACAATTCCGTCTAACTTTGATCCCGTTGGGTGGAATTGCGCTAATTGTTTTTTCAGACTAAACGACGGCACGAGAAATCTTTGTACTAAGTACCGCTTTGAGATTCCGATTGGAAATTGGCGCTGTAATTCTTTTGTAACAAATAAAGCTAAGTTCACTCCCTTTGTATCAGAGCAAACACCGTTTGCAAATGAAGATGTTCTTCAGCTTGTAGATCAACAAGGTCGATACTTGGTGGACATCTACAAGTTTATTAACGTAGATCCATCCGGAATTTATCCTTTTATTTCCGGTTATCACAACAAAGGCTCCGCGTATATCCCCGTGTTTGTTCTTGGCTCTTATCGATATTCTTCCTTAGGGACTTATTATGATTATTCGCCGGTAGTCCGTAGCGATTGGCTTCCCGTTCAAAGATACGCCGGGTTAAATATAGGTGCCTGCATTCCTATGTCTTTAACCGAAAAACCCGGTTGGATACAGTACGATGCCGATCCGGTTACCAATAATTTTACGAACCTTAGATTTTTACCGAAGGATGGGCAAAGCTTGGAGTTTATTTCTATCGGACCCGCCGAAGGTTTTGTTCTTATGATGCCAAAGTTAATTGTAGACGCTTTTACTATTAACGGCTACAATTCACTCCCTTTTAGTTTTAGCTATTACTTGGATTGGCAATTTTGGTTTACTTTATATAGAAGTTCCGGCCCAAAAACTATTTTTACGTCGGGGGATGATCTTGTAAGCGGAAAGCCAGTCCTTGATGCCTTTGGCGAAAAAAGTGTACCGGTTGTCGTAAACCCCGATATGTTTCTCGCGGACGACGTTGCACCAGTACCGGTTAAACGCGAAAGTATTGCCGTAACTCCTGTTTCTACGGGTCTTTTAGGCATCCCGAGAGAAGAGACATCATTAAATCTTTTTGAAGACATTAATAAAATTGGCCTAGACACGACGAGGTGGATAGCCAAGACAAGCTATCAATATGATTCGGTTGAACCGCAAGGATGGTTCGATTCTTATTCCGTTAGAAACAACCCGGATCTTCAAGTGCCAGAGGGGGCTCTTCCCTACGAAACTGCCGTACGAGTTGAGTCAGATATTCAAAATTCTGGTATTAATCTCTATTGCAGAGTTCCCCCCTCCAGCTTTCCTTGGCACAGATACTCGGCCTACGGGCAACCGGCCTACGACATAGCCAAAGGGAAATGGGACAGCAAAAACATAACTTTTCCTCCCTACGGAACCCCTAGAACTACGGGAGTAACTTCTTCCGCCGAACTTACCTCTAGGCAGTACTTTGCCTATCAACCCGGTCGTATTACAGGTTTTACCTTCGGCGTTCGAGTTTGCCCTCCCGAATACGTCGGCAGCTCTAGCGAAGTTAGTTGGGGCATTGAAAATGACGAAAATGCAATGTTTTTTCGTTTAAACAACGGAACTTGGTCAATTGTAAGATCAAGATTTAACTATTTTAATCCCTTTACAAAAAGGTGGTCTACCTATCGAACTGAAACCGTCAATCAAGGATCGTTTAATGGCGACAATCTTAATGGCTTCGGCGACAGCGGTTACGTGATTAAATGGGATACAGTTACAATGTTTAAGATTGAGTACGGGTGGTATGGTGGCGTAGGCGCAAGATTGTATGCTTATGTGCCTGTAGGCAATAAAGCTGCAAAGTGGGTTAGAATTCACGACTTTGGCCCCCCACAAAGCGACTCCGAGCCAAACACGCCAGCAGACCTTAAGAGTAAGCGCTATCCAACTCTATCGACGCCTTGGTTTAAGGTATTCTACCGGTTAGTTTCGGCAAACGGAACCGTTAACGATCAAGGTATGCTTTCTCTCAGCAAATACGGCGTTAGCGTTTACATTGACGGCGGCAATCCCAACTCCCCCCAAATCACAGATGTCTCTGGCGGGGTTAAAACAATACCCGCCTTCAACTCTCAAGCCCGCACTTTAATTATACCGGGTCTAATGAATTTTTTAGGCCAATCCGCTGTTTCAGCTAACTCAGTTACCGTTGGCCTCGGTAACCCAGCTTGGGGGCCCGCCATACAAGCTAACCCCTCTAACTACGAAATTGTCTTTAATGGCGGCCTTACGGCGACTATTACGGGAGCCTCCGGAACAGCCTCACCCGGAGCAGCTTGGACTTTTGTTGGGACGTGGCCAGCAAATGAATTTGGCTGCCCTTGCACCATCCAGTCTAAGGATTCTGGGGCAGAAAAAATAAGCAGCTCCGACGTGTTTCCAGTTATAGCTACTCGTTACAAAACGAAGATGAAAAAACGTTTAACCGCAGACTCAATTGCCGGAGCCTCCAACGAGACAACAAATTACAAAGTAATTGTTCCTAAGAGACTTTCTATTTCAGCGACATCAAGCAGTACTACAAATAATTACCCGCTTCGAGTAGATATGTGGACTGCCTCAGGAGTTTCCGATACTCAAAGTACAATTGGAAAGGTTATATCTTACCCAGAAGGATACAATTATTCGCTTAGCGGACTGTTCCCAGACGCAAACAACTCCAAAAACTTTTTCTTTAAAAAGAATTCTAATACTCCTTGGTGGTCGTACGTGCCGCCATGTTATTTGGCGCCAGATTGGTCGCAGCCCTCTAACGGAACTTTTAATCTTCCCGAGGAAGAAGACAATTGCCCCACTAGACCAACTTCCGTTGACCCCGCAAGAAGAAGGTATCTTTTGGGTCAAGATAGCTCCCCGAATGTATATCTAAGGGGTGGTCTTGTAACAGGTGTTTCCACAGATAAAGACCCTAATTTTTTTGCTATGCGAGTAGCTGACGCAGGTGTTCTTAGCCCAGATCCATTTTCGTCTTTACGCGATCCGTATTTTTATAACTTTAACCTATCCCCCGATACAGCCGAACTCGCAAAGGTTGGGTATACTCTTAATTTCAAACACACCGACATGGTAATGATGAGCGACCCAATCTTTGATCCGTTTTTTAATTTTAGCTACGAAGCCAGCGGCAATGTATACGCAGGTTTTTACTACCACAAAACAAGCCTTCCCTCTGGGCAAGCATCTGCAATTATGAATTCTTCAAGTTGGGCTAATTTTGTAGCCTCTGAACTAGTAGAGGGGATGTGGCCGCTTTATTTTACCCCGTACTCACTTCACGGAGCCTACGGACTATTCGGAGAAGGTACGGAAGGCAGGACGTATACAAATCAGGATTTTACAGCAGCAAAGTATACGTTTGATAGTTTGCCTAGCTCTCTTAGATACAACACATCATTTACAAAAATTATTGGATCTGTATCTAGGGGCTCAGAAAGTCGAAATTTTGTTCAAAATCCGGCTGGAAATGCAGTGCATCTTGTTTTTCTTTTGTCCCCCGGGTCTTCAATTAAAAACGTAACTATTTCAACCAATCCGAGCACCAACGATATTGAGCAAAGAGCTGTGAGATTCTTGGGCCAACCAGACTCGTTGTACGCGGGAACTGCGGCACATCAGGTTCTTCAAAAAATTTACGGAAAAAGTCTTATTGGCTCGGGAACTCAATTTCCAGCACGTCTTACGAATGAAACTGCCTACAATTGGATAAAACGCATACCACTTTTATCGGCAGAAAATAATTTTTCTTGGGGTCGACCCGGAATTGAGGCGCAAGTTTCCGGAAGTTCCGTTAGATTGCCGGCTACCTTCCGAGATCAGAACGAAAACAGCGGCATATTAGTAGATACGGACTGCACGCAGAAACTTGATACAAGCAAGTTTGAATTGCTCGGCTCATTCTTTATAAGCGCCAACGCTCAAAACGCCACCATTCAAACTCCGTTTACCGTTTCCAAAGAAGCCTACGTTGAAGAAAATAACCCTACATCAGACATTAACGAAGCTGGCTTTGGTTATCTTCGCGTAAAATACGACAGTGGCGGAACCTCAGGCAACAACCGCAAAACTTATTTGCAATTTAATACGCCTTCTGTTGTTAGTTTAAACAGCGCTGGATCGGGAACTTTAACAGTTAATTTTGCAAACTCTTATCGGCATCGCGTTAATTTGTACGCCCTCACTCAACCCTACACAAGCATGAGCAGCAATATAACTTGGAATACGGCTTTTGGGAATAGCAGCACCGGTTCATCTATGGTTTTCTCAGTTGCTACTTTAATTGAAAGCAAAATGCTTGTTCCAAATAGCGTCGCTCCTTTCGGGTCCGCAACATTTACTATACCAAATATAGCAACTTACCTACAAAACTCGAACCAAATAACATTTGTTTTAACGGGGGCTGCAAATATAACTGCCGACACTTCCGCTGGACTAGTCAACGACTCTGCGGGAGCTATGATTGCAATAAATTCCTCCTCGTTAAGCCTGCCTGTTATAAACAAAAATTTTATAAAACCGTTTAATTTTAGTTTAAACAATTTCTTTTCTTACAACGGAACCGCAATTCGTGGGCCGGGAGACTACACATTCTTTGTTACGGCAAAAAATATGACTAGCGTCGAAAACTCCGGGTTGCCAATTACGGTTACAGCTAGCGTTCAATGCGAGGAAGGATAGAGTAATTTATGGCTCTTTCTATTCCTATTTTAAAGCCGGTTACATCTCTTACGGCTACTTCTTTTGTGCTTGAGTGGTCTTCCGTGCTGAATGCCTCTGAGTATCTTTTGTATGTTGCTCGAACAAACACAGAAGTATCTGATACAAATACAAGTACTTTTCTAAACGTGCTTTCTAATTTTCACCCCGGCTATAACGGGAAGGTAATTTCCGGCACTCGATGGGAAGTTACAAATCTTCTACCCAACACAACGTACTACGTCAAATTATTCGCTAGGAATGCCTCCGAGCAATCCGCAGACCCAGCCCCTTTAACTGTTGGAACTCCATCTCAAGCTCTTCGGCAAACGGCTCGCGGTCTTCGCGTCGATCTTGCTTTTAAAGAATTTCTTTTATCGGGTTTCGCCTACCAATGGACGGCGTTGAAAAATTTACTTCTTGGGGTAACAGAAAAAGACGGTACGTATGCGGATACCGCAACCCATCCAGATGACGTATACGCGGTAGCTCAGCTTGTAGAAGCTCCCGATTTTATGGTTGGGGGTTTGTCAGACGCAACATTTCCGAAGGCTTCTTCATATTTATCCCTAACAATATTCCAATATGTAAAGGGGTTTAAGGGCAAAATATCATCTGTTTTAAGTCAATTAAAATCAGAGTTTTCTTCTTTTACGCAAAGAGTCACCAATTCTCTTAACAAAGCTTCCCCAATTTTCCCAACTCCGTATGCTATGTTTGGCCCTGCCTATGCAAATGAATTTTATATAAAAGACAAAACGGGCGCCGAACCAGTGGCGATTAAACAAGATACCTTCGGATACTGGACTGTTGGAGATTACTCAACCACATCCACGGGAAACAGCAATCAAGTCGTAAAGCCATACAAGCAGCCAATTCCGGGTCAAGTATTTGACCCCGTTAATGTTTCGGTAGATTATCTTCGCGTAGGAACAACTTTTAATATTGCTGTAGATAGCTCCGGGCAGGGCGGCTTACAAACCAGACCTCCAGCTAACGTATCTTCGGATACTGGTTTTATGATTGTTCTCAACGCAGATAGCGAACCGGGTAGAAAATTCTACGTTAAGACAGAAAAATTAAACTAATATGGCCTTAATATCTAATGCCCCAATTGTAATCCCCAAAGGAGGGGACACGCTCAATAAAAGGGATTCTATCGTAACCCTGACGGGCAAGAACTTTAATTACGAGACTCGAATTTCACCAAGATCCGGAACGCCAAAGTATTTTACAATAAGTGAAAACCCGCTTCCAAATCTTACCTTTGATCGTTTAAGCGGAAAGCTTAGCGGGCTTGTAACGGTATCGGGGGTTTTTTACTACCGGATTACTGCCTACAACGACTACGGAAAAGATTACGTTGACCTAGAGTTAGCCGTAAGAAAACGCGGTTTTACATCGGAAAACTATCTTTCGGAGCTAGCGGAGTCTGCGGATTTGCAGAAAGAAGCTCAAAGAAATCTAAACATAGACCCCGATATGCTTCCTATATTGCAGGCCGTAGCCGAAGAAAACCCGCCTTTCATTAGAAATGATTTTATGGGAATCGTTGGTTTCTCTAAAAACAAAACTGCCTCCGAAAACGATGTGCAGGCTCAAATAGATTCCGCAACAGCCCTAGTAACTTCGATTAACAGCTCTATAACAGTAAAACTTACAAACACGCAAGAGCCGGAAAACAATATTACTTCCCCCGGAGTTTTTGTAGCGACAACATTTTGGAGGGGGTCATTTGCGACAGCGGCAGAAATAACTCCATCGGAGAGCTTAGATTTAGCAACGGGGCAAGTTCAATGGTCGCAGATTGAAGGAGACGGAGATAAAATACAGATAACTCCTCCGACCGGAAGAAATACAGTTTTAATTGAAGGGTCTCTCACCGTGGCGAATGGCATTACCATTGCAAATACGTACTTTGCAAAAGGCACATCTAATTTCACAACTGTAAAAACCGCTTGCGAAAACTCTCCTTCTACTAAAATTAAACATTACAATATTGCCGTCGGGGATATTGCCGTTAAACTTCCCGTCTACAAACCTTAAAAATTTATGGCCTCAACATCACTTCTAGGATTAGCAATCAAGTCTTTCTTGGCTGACCTTCCGGGCGGAATTGTGGGCAAGACCAAGGCCTTAGTTAACTTAGGAAAACCTTCGTATATTTTTTCGTCTTTAAAAGCTATTGCCTCACCAGATTTAATGAGTCAAGATTCTGACGGATATAAGCTGGTCGCCAGAGATATGTATTCCTTACGGAACATTCGCTCTGCTCTCCAAACTCAAATTGACGCATTTCAGGTAAAAATAACAGCAATCAAAACTTTGCTGTCTTCTCTTTTCCCGAGTTCGATTGCAAAATCAACAGTTGCTATGATTATGCCCGCCAATGGTTCTCTTACCGACCTACAATTAAAAGAAAAAACACTGTATCAATACGACGCCAACGGCAACCAGCTCTCCACATTTGTCAAAGACCCAATTAAATTTACGCCAATATCAGCCACGGAGTGCCTGCTTGACTTAGGGACTTCAAACGGATATTCAAACTCCATTTTAGTCAACGGAACGTACAAGCCCGAAACAAAAACCGGCCCCGAAGAAGCTATTAACGATTTTGACGTCGTCACCATTCAATGGGTTGAGGGGGCTGTAAACGGGGTTGGCGGAGTCACAAAAAAACGTTCTGATATGCAAATTGCTGGGCCGTTTTCTGGTACAGAAGATTACTCCGGAGAATTTAGAAAAACAGATACCGGGAGCGGCAGATTTGCCTATGTTCTCAAAATGTGTCGCGGATCAGGGGATACTTTTGCTTCGTTGTTAGCCGCAAGCGCTCAGAATGTGAGCTGCACAATCATAAAAAAGCAGGAACGAAAGTTTATATGCGTGACAAATTATGTTATTGCAAATTCAGGTAGCGTTATAAACATAGAATCAATTAAAAGAACCAGCAATGTAACAACTATTGTTTTAAAGGACGGCACTAATTGGTTGGGGAACGTCGACTTAGCTTCAACCGATATTTCTGACGAAAGAGTTGTTAAAAATCAGCCACTTGTTGTTCGCGCTACAGGTTCTCTGTCAGACTTTGCGGGAGCTTATTCCGTTCTTTCGGTGAACAGAAAAACAAGAACTATAACTTACAATAACTTTTCATCTGCTTCACCCACAACCTCTACCTTTACAAATCCAGCAATAGAAATTTCTATCGAGCCTTTTTATACAACTCAATTCTCTTCGGGAGATGCCGTTTCTATGACTTTCTTGCGTACCGGCAATAACTCTGTAGTGGATCACTATACGAACATGATTGTTGGGGATACTTATAACGTAGGTTCTAGAAAAGGCTTTTATTTATACGGAAAAAACGAGCAAGATTATACTATAGCAAATTATTATTTTGATGCCCCATTAGGCGGATGGGGTTACCGGCAGGCGGCATTTATAACTAATTTTGCTTCCTCATCCCTAAAAGGGTCTTCAAAGGTATTTACCGCGAGGCAATTTATTCGCGGCTTTGCAACTCCAAAATCGCCTTCTTTTTCAAGGGGAGATATTTTAAGTACCTCCACAAAGTCTTTTTGGAATAGAACCACATCAAATGCAGCAGATGTTGTATTGGGGCTTTCGTTTCCCGGTCAAGTCCAAGTCAACGGGTCTTTGGAAGTAAAGCAACAAATTAATTTCAATACAACTGCGGTACTATCACAATATCCAACATCTTTGACAGGAGCCTCAACGGCCAGCCCATACTACCAATACTTTAATAAAGAAAAAAATCTGACGCATCTTTTCCAATTAAAGGTAGGCGGAGAGACCTGTTATTTGCCAGCAGTTTCCTTAGAAGATCAAGTTTTTCGATACGAACAAAGTTTTATAAGTAAGCAGGCGGAACTAACGCAGACAGCAATTGTGGCCTTAGATAAATTTTATACGACGGGAAATGAATTTACTTTTCTTCTCCCATTTCGAAAGGGCGGAGACTGGAAAGGATCCACTAACACAACAAACATATTCTTTGGGGAATTGTTCCAGCCTTTAATTAGAAATTTTTCAACTAACTATGCTAACCAATACGCGAATGTCATGCCGACCAAAGAATACTGGATGGCGTTAAATAGGCTATCGAAGAATGCGAATGAGGTGTCAAATGTAAGTTTAAACGCATACTACGAAACTATGCCATCTTCAACTTTTACATACTACACAAAAGAAGATCGCTCGATTACCCCAAGTCAGCCGTTTCGAAGCGCATATAATGGAATTGGAGCTTACCAAAATACGTTAACTCAGGATCTAGAAACCGATACCCTTATGCCCACTAACGCGGCAACCTTTTTTATGGTTTTTAGGATTCGGCCAGACTGGGCCGAGACGCAACCCGATGCAATTTCCGGATCCACTACCCCGCAAGTAATTGCTTCACAGGGTGTGGATTGGGAAACAATAAGTACGTTGCCGTTTGGCGGAGCAAGCACTAACTATTATACGGATAACGGTTTGGGGTGGCTGCTTTACACCAAAGGCTTTGATAATTCTAACAGGACACTTTATTTTACAAATCCCGGCCCTTGGAATGAGCTGTGCGACACAACTTCTTGGGGGGTAAAATATAGCGCACCAACAAGAAAACTTGGCTTCTCCCAAGAATTAGCTCTAACAAAAACATTGGCTCCGGGGTTGTTCTATTTCTTGGCTTTCACCTTTGAGACCCGAGACGCTTCAAATAATTTAATCTCAAATGCGGATATGGACGCTAACTATACAGCTACCCTTATTAGTGGCGCTTATCCGAACGGATATAATGCGTATTTGCCGACAAGCTCAAGCATTGACAATATGCGACCCACAACAATAAATTTTTACGCCGGTGTTGGGACAAGCGGTGTAGTTTCGCTTACGCCGGGGTCAAATAGCCTGAAGATAATCCGCTCCACAAAAAAGAGGGGGTCTTACTCAAATCGATCCGGAAGGAGGCTCGGCGTAGGGCTAACTTACAATAACGACACAATATATAATTTGCAAAACGGATGGTACAACGGATACGTCAATAACGTTTCTGTGCCATATAGTTACGAGAAATTTAGAGTGGCCTGCCCGATGGATATAGCAATGGTGGGACAGGTAGATGACGTAATGAACTCCGCCGAGCTCGGGAGTCTCTTCAGCTCCCTTCGCACGGGCACATTTAGCGGCCTAAATTGGGGTACCCCCATTTAAACAAATGCGAATTGACTCGGTAAAACCTTAACATAGAAATACCTATATGGGCTTTTTTGACTTTTTCAGTAAACCGCCTTCAATGCCGTCGTACAGCCCCGTTCAAATACGACCAAATTCAGATCTTATAAATAGCGAATACTTGGCCCAACCTTGGGGTAGGTATCAAAAGCTTGCCGATGACTTCAACAAGGCATACCAAAGTAACGTCTATAGTGCGGTTCCCGGTCTGGAATCTAACATGGGCCGGTTTGGCGAAATAGCTCAATCCTTCCAAAAAGGGGAACTGCCAGCCGATACTTTGTACGGACTTCAAAAAGATGCCGCTTACGCTGGGCTAAGCGGAAGAGGTACGGCTGCCGGAGAAATGACGCAGTTTGACTTGCTCCAAAACTTAGGCCTACAACGTTTAAACCTTCAACAGCAGGGCCAAAACTATACAAGTCAAATGTTAGATTTTGGCAGGGCTTTAACGCCCGAGGGTTCCGGCTCCCAGTATCGCGTAGACTTTGGGACTTTGGCTAACCGAATTGACCAAGAGACTTACTACAACAATAACATTAATAATCAGAACAAGCAGATTGCGTACTACAACTCTCAGCTCAAGAGCCCCTTTGAGAACTTGGTTAGCAATACCATCGGATCAATTGTATCGGCTCCATTTAATATGGTAAGTTCGGTTGTAACAGCTCCATTTAATGCAATTAGCGGAGCCGCAAATATGTTTGCTGGTGGACTCGCAGGCGGAATGGCACAGCAAGGTTTAAACGCTTTGGGAATGGGCGGCTCCACTGGACTTGGAAGCGCTGGCGGCGGGTACGGTGGCTACGGAGGTGGAACAAGCGCTGCCCCGCAGCAAATGATGTCTATGCCTCAGTTTCAGAATCCAACCTACCAAATGCTAGGAGCTGGGCCCAATATGCAGGCAATGTCGAATCCAAATACAGTGCCTACCTCGGTTGCGGCCTCAAACCCAACAATGATTGCCGGCAATCAGCAAAAGTATCTGACTACAGCCCCGACGGGGGCTTCTACAATGCCGGTGTTTGTGGGCGGGACTACCGGAGGCGGCGGAGGAGGAGGGAACTATTATGACTCCGGACTTTCGGGCTATTATGGCTCTGGGGGTGGCTTAGGCGGTTCAAGAAAATCGCCAAATATAGGAAATATGTTCAGCGCCTACGGAGATTTTTTGGGCGGAATGTTTGGTACAAGCAGTAGATCTCTCGCCGGATCTTTGTTCGGCGGGGCCAACTAAAGGGTTTTAATTATGCCAGACGCTAACTTCAACTCAGGATTTTTACAAGAAGCCTTCCGACTTCGCGAACAAGGGTGGGACAAGTACGGAGATCCGAATCTTTATACCGATCAGCAAATTCGTCAGAATCAATCTACTCTTGGGGCAATTCAGCTTCAGGGCGCCTACCAGCAGAATCAAATGCAACAGCTTCAAGCAATGAAGCAAATGCAGGATATTCGCAGATCAGCGGAAGAAGATCGTATAAACAACATTCTGTATCCAGTAAACGACGGAAGTGGGAATAACTTCTTCGCGAACCTTCGTCAGATCGAAGCCCTCAAAACTGCTCAAAGCTACACCCAGCAAGTAGTCGCAACCGAGAATCTTCGCAACCAATCTCAGCTAAACTCTTTAAAGACAGCAGAGGCGGTCGACCAATATGCAGCCGCAAGAGTTGGAACGCCAAAGCTAATGGACTTTAAGGACAGACTCGGCTCTTTGGTAGCGCGAGTTAAAAGCGGAGGTGAAGACGGGGGTCTTGCCTACAAAGAATTGGAAACAATGAGAGCCGATCCGTCGATGTCTCAATTTACTGACGCAACCGGTCAAACCCGATACAGCCCGGAAATGTCTTCTGCCTTTGAAAAAGTTTTAGATGACGCAAGAAAAGAAGCGCGAGCAACAGATTTGTATCAGGCCAAGGAATCAACGATTAAAGAGTTTTCCGATTCAAGAATGAGCCTTAATGCCGCCCTGAGTTTCCGAGAGGATATGAGTCAGGAAGAATTTGAAAAAGCATTTATGCTTAAGAACAAAATGCAAAAGTATTTCTTAAACATGGATCACAACAAGCCAGATCCAGAGGAAATTGGGCAACTTGTTTACGAGGCCAGCCAGTTTAATCCCGATACGTTTAAACAAAGAAAACTGCTTCGTGAAGGAGTGTCTAATAACATGGCCGTCGGAATCAAGACTTCCAAAATTACTACTGGCCCAAAGGGTGTTGAAGTTGAGGGAACAGTTCCCACTGGCGTATCCACGGGAGAAAGTTTTGCCGGAAAGATGGCCATTGAAGATAAAAAAGGCTTAGACGATATTGAAAAAAATATATCGGAAGTAAACGCACAGCTCGCAGCAATGAAGTCAGCAGGCGTGACTACCTATACAGACCCAAAAACTCAAGTAGCGGTAACCGAAAAACAACTTGAGGGGAAGCTTGCTTCCTACGAAAGCGACTACGTTGATAAGCTAAACTCTAATCCAAACCTTCCGAAGACAGTCGGCTACGAGCGGATTATGGCAGCAAAGGGAGCCAAGAAGACCGGGGGAGCGGTTCCAAATGTAATTTCTGGCGCACCAGCGCCAAAGCAACAACAGGCCCAGCCAGCAACTCCCGCACCACAACAACAGCCGGCCCCCAAAAAATCAAGCAGCTCCACTACTCCGTCATTAAAGTTTGTTCGCAAGGAAGACGGAACAGTAGTTGCAGTCGAGGCAGGCCAAGATGCAATAGCTCCCGTAAGGCCAACTCCAAAAAAGGAAACAAATGATCTTGGCTCAACTAAAGGAAAAATATTGTATAGCCCAAGCGGTTTCTCTAATCCTAGTGATGTGAAGATTGCTAACGACCCCAACCTGCAAGTTATCAACGGAAAAGTTTTTAGAAAAGTTACTACTCGAAAGGGAGTTAGAATGGTAGACGTTACCCTTGAAGGTTATGGAGTGGGATAAAACGTCATGTTAGTAGACATCCCCGGTAGGGGGCAAGTGAACCTTGACCTCCCCGAAGACATAACTCAAGAAGAGCTCGACAAGCTTACACCGGAGATAAATCAAAAACTTGCAGCGCTACCTACAACGGAAGAAGCGCCTCAAGAAGTACCCGCAGAAGAGGCTGTAACAGAACCAGCTCAAGCCCAGCAAGGCGGTCTTCAAAGCTGGAACGATTATCAAGTAGCCTCAAATTTTGACAAGGCTGACTTTGAAAAGAAAAGAGAACTCTTTGATATTTGGCGTGGGAAAACCCTTCAAGCCGTTGAGCCCACGGGAGCTCTTCAAACAGCAACTGGCCGCAAGCAACTTAATGACCAGTTTAAACAGATTGAAAAAGCCTTCCAGTTAAATAGGCCAGACAGAAACGTATTAGAGAAATACGTCTTTAACGGCCCAGAGCTTTTTGAGCGCGGAACCTACGGATTTAAGCAGTACCAATTATCCGAGGCCACCGAAGCCTTGGAAAAAGCTGCGACTGAAAAAGATCAAAGCGGCATGGAAAAAGCCGCCTCCGATGTTAAGCGTTTAAACGAAGAGATCTCAAGGCTTGCCCCGCCGAAAGAAACAGTTGGAGACATCTTTTTGTCAAAGTCGGTTCTCCCCAATTTTGCTGGGGCTATGGTTGAGCAGCTTTCGATGCTGACCCCAAAGATTGTCACTAATGCAGACGCCATTGTGGGGCAGACCCTTGCTGGGGCGGGCATCGGTGCTGGGGCAGGAGTCGCCTTTGACGGTGTAGGCGCAATTCCGGGGGCCATTCAAGGCGCAAAACAGGGCTTCAGGACGGGCGTAGCCACCGCTACAGGAAAGAGCTCCTACGAACTAGAATACTCGGGGACGTTAATGGGGCTTTTGAGTGGCGAAATTCAAAAGGATATTCGGGCTAAGAACATTGAGCGGGTAAAGAATGGCAAGGAGCCCTTAAAAGATCCCACGCCCGGCTTTGACGGGATTAACGTAAACGACCCCGAGCAACTTGTCGCAGCAATGCAGAACGAAGAGCTGATGGGCAAGGTTAAGCAGGCCGCAAATGAAAAGGGCGTTCCGGTAGGCGTCGTGGACGGGCTAACGGCTCTTGCCACCTTTGGGCTATCCTCCGCCTTCGAGAGCACTGCTGTAAAGGCTGGCCTAAAAGGGGTAAGCAGACTTCGCAAGGTAGCTGAAACTGGCGGTTTATTTTTAACTGAGGTTACGGGCGGAATGGGTGGAGAGGCGCTTAGCCAGCAGTTGGCCTACGGAGACATTACAGACCCAAATGCAATCGCTATGGAGGGCGCCTTGGAGGTCGGGGGTGGAGCACCAGTTATCGCAGCGGCGAGAGGATCTTCTAGGGCGGACTTAGTTTCCGAAAGACTTCGCAACTTCGCTCCCAAGACAGCAATGGCTTTGGCCATGCAAGATTTCCGGAATCAAAGCAACTTGATGACTAAGCTAATGGGGGATGAGCAGGAACAAGCCAACAACCCATTTACTTTTGATAGGGGGTCTTTTGACAGCCTACATAGCGGCCTAGACGACACCCAAAAAGAGTCCGCGTTTAACCGCGCAAAAAGGCTTACCGGGATGGCGATGAAAGAAGCCTACAATGTGCTCGGAGCGAACCCGGACAAGCCAATCACAATTAAGTTTTCCGATAATAACAGAGCTTTCTCTATTGATACCAATGAAGAAAATACGGTTCAAATAAACCTAGATCTTCTCAAGCAAGAGCTTTCTGGAATCGACCAAAAGGTAAGAGGGGAGAAGGGTGGCAACGCACAGCTAGCTGAAAAAAGGCGACAAACTTATTTGATATCCGCAATGGCCGAAGAGTTAATTCACGACACAGACATGACGAAGGCAAGGGCAAACCTTTATCAGCAGGCCATCAATCGCGGAGAGGTAGACCCAAATAAAACTTCCTTTAGCCAGTGGAGAAAAGAGTTTGGTGAAAAGGGTGCCTCGCAGATGACAGAGAAAGAAATCCGCGACACCCGCGCCCAATACGGTGACGAGAATCTTAGCGGCAACAATCTTTACAGCGAGTTTGTTCGCCAGTTGATTCAAAGGAAAAAGATTGGAGTCACCACAGAAGATACTTGGCAAAACAGAGAAGATATGGGCAAACAGAAGGCCGGGATCTTAGAAGAGTCCCTTCTTTCGGCGAAGGATTACTGGCAACGTGCGGTTCGCGGGCTCTCAAAGGACTCGCCTGTTGTAAAGGAGCATTTAAAGGCTATTAATAGTTTGCTAGATGAAAAACAAAAAGTTGAGAAAACTTTCCAGAAGGGATCAAAAAAAGCAGCGACAACAGCTACAGCCGCAGTCGCCCCCGTCGAAACAGAAGGCGAAGGCCAGCCCCAAGAAACCGTCGCTCCTGTCGAGGCCGTTCAACCAGACGCTCCTACGCAAGGTTCAGAAGCTGTCCCTGCTCCATTAGAACCCGAACAGCCTTCGAGGCTTGCAACGCTCCAAGCAAAGTTTGACGAAACCTCAAACAAGATCGCCGAGATTGAGGCGTCCCCAGTTCCTGACGAAGTGGAATTGGAGCAAGACAGATACCGTCAGCTCGATGCTTTAAACGTTGTTAGAGACAACATTCAAAAAGAAATAGAAGCCGAAAAAATTAAGGCGCCAGCTCCGAAGGCAAAAGCGACACCAGTTCCAAAGCCAGCGAAAAAAGAAACTCCGGCAAAGGTAAACCCTTCTTCGCTTAAACGCTTTCAGGCTCGCGGGAAGTACGGAAGCGTTCGGCTGGTATTTCCAGATCAAAATAGCGCGGATGCCTATGATTCTGGTAGGCGTCGGGACGGGAAAGACCGCAAGAAAGACTCAGCAACTCTTCAAAAACGAGAGACTACAATCCGCAATTTAGTTGCGAAAAAGATACTTGGCGATCCGGTGCAGGCCTCGCAGAAGCTAACAGAGTACCGGCAGATGATTCGTGACATTATTGTGAAAGCAAAAGAAGGTGACGAAGTACCTATTCCATCCTTTGAGGCTTTTGTTGGTAAATCAAATCCTCAAGAACAAAAAGCTCAAATGCCCGACGAGCCAACCTTGTCCATTCCAGAGGATGAAGAGACATTAGGCGCGGCTCCCGTCACAAGAGAGACGCCGAGGGGTCAGGAAGCGGCACAGGGGCAATACTTCAATTCCATCGATGTAACCGTAAACAGCAAGATGGGTGAGGATGTAAACCCGAACGCCGACAAGATTTTGGATTCGCTCATTAACGATCCAGAGATGGTGAATGAAACCGTTAAGTATTTTGCAGGATACATTCGAAATAATCCAGTGTTCAAGTTTGAGCTAGAGAGGATGGGCATTAAGACCCCTTCCGAAGTTGCAAACGAAGCTCTTATCTATTTGATGACCGCATCCCGAGAAACAAATTTCCCAGAGAACGGCAGTAAGGAGGAACAAAAAACAGCCGTGTTCCGCTCCATCAAGAACAAGCTTTCGCGTTTAATCAGCACTGAATTAGAGCAAAAGCTGAAAAGAGGCCCGACGGAAAAAGCGGAAGCTCCCACTCAAGAACAGATCGCGGAAGAAAGCGACCCTCAGATGGAAGAAGAGGTGGCGCCTCAAATAGAAGCCTCAGCCGAAGAGCAGGCCACAACGCCTATCGAAGAAGAGCCCGACGCTCCGACAGTCACCGAAACAATGGACGAACGCGAAAAAGTCGCAAATATCAATCCCGAAACAGGAGAAGCCAGAACAGCTAGGACAGCAAACTGGGGCGATAGGCTGGGAGAGCAGGTGCCCGATACAATCGAATCGCAAGAAGTTCCAGAGTATACGGACGCAGCCTTTGATGAAAATGGACAGGCCGTACTTTCTGTCGAGCCGGAGATCCTTGATAAAATTAGTCGCGAAAGCAAAGAAAGCGTAGGGCAAAAGCTAAACAAAATTATCGCAGAAGCACCTTTTACGGGAGCTGAAAAAGAAATCTTCGACAACGTCTTTCGTGGAAACCTACAGGCGAAGTTTAATCCCTACTCACAAAAGATTGAAATCACGGGATACTTCGAGTCCGAAAAAGATGCCACTAGAACTAGAAATCTTTCTTCGGGGGAAAAGAAAAGAAGGCAGAGGGCTAGGGAGCGAGTCGAAAAGTGGATGTCGGAAACGCTTCGGCCTTCGATGATAAAAGAAATCGGGACACTTCGTTTTGCAAATGCTAGCCCCGGAATCTTAAAGAAACTTGGCCTCAGGCGCTATCGCTTGGGGGACGTTCTCGGCGCAGCTAAGATCACCCCTGAGCCAAACACAAAAGCCATTGATAGGCTCCCCGACTTCGATCCCTATTGGCTAGGCCCGAAGGGCGAGGTTATCCCCGTAGAAAGCTCTGCAATTCGCTATGAGGGAATGGATTCTATGGATAGCCACGCCGGCGAAATGATTATGTGGCTCCAAGAGAATGAGCCCGAAATCTATAAAGACCTTCAGCAAAAATACGGATACAGCCTTGGTAAGAATATAAACAACGAGATGTTTACCCGTGGTTGGCTACGAATGAATAACGACGGGAACAACATTCTTTTGGAGGGCAAGCCGGGCAAAGATCAGATTGATCTTGTAATTCAAAAAGCAATCTCTTTGGAGTTGGGCGTTGTTCACGACAGGTGGCCCGCAAAAAGTAAAACGCTGTTTAAACCGCTTTCACCCCAGCAAGTGTCAGATGTAGTTAAGGCGATGGACATCTTTGGGGTGGCCAAAATTGCTGTCGAGCCGGGATGGCAAGACTATTATCCAATGGCCCTTAAAACTGAAAACATTTTAAGGCAACTAGATAATAAATTCGCTAATCAAGCCGGAAAACTTCTTAAGGGCATCACAGCAGATAAAGAGAATAGAGTCCCGTGGGCTTCGTTTATGTCGAAGTTGTCGAAGGCTGTCTCTAAGGAGGAGATGGAGTGGTCTTCCCCAATCTTAACGCCATTAGTTGTTGATGGTAAATTGCCAGTGGCCGAGGCAACAAAGGCGCTCTCAAATTTATCTAAGGCCCTAGTTCAAGTAACTCTTCTCGATGAGCCTAAGCCTGAAAATGAGGCTTTGGAGTCTAAGACATTCGGAAAGGCAACTCCGCAAGTAAAAAAATTATTAGCGAGAGCTGACAACATTTTCTCTAATTTAAGTCACGCCTCAGAGACTTTACCTATTACGGATAAAAACGGGGACAAGATGCTTGGATTGTCGCCGAATGAAGTAATGAGGAAGCTGAAAAATTTATTTAAGCCCACCGGGAACATATTCGCTAGGAATCTTATGAGCCAAACGCCGTGGCTCGCCAATTGGGACAAAATCTACCCAATTAAAATGTTTTACGGGCCCATTCAGTCGGAGCCACTCGGGGGAATTTTCTCCCCAGTCTTGGCCGATGCTATGGAAGTTGGTCTAAAAAATCTAGCGAAAAAACAAATTTTAGAAGAAAGCACTTATGATCCTTTTTTTGACGCAGCAACAACTTTAGATAGTGACCTAAACGGCTCAACGTATCCAAATGTCACTAATAAATACAACGGCGTCGGCAAGCAGATGATCGATAGAGTTTTTGAGACGCAAGAAAAGATTGCCGATGATGCCTTGTTTCTTTTTGATGCTTCAAAAAATGACTTAAAAGTTAATCCTGAAGTTGGAGACGATTCCGCAGCGAATTCGGACGTAAGGTTGGAGTATTACCGAAAGTATTACGAAACTTTGAAGGCCCTAGAGCCTGAATTTATTAAGAATAAAAACGAATACGGATACCGGCTAGCTAAATTTAAAGTGGGTTCAGAAATCTTTATGGTATTAAAGGATTTAAATGATCGTAGTGATCGCAAATCTTTGCAAAACAGAAAAAACGATTTAAGGGCGTCAGTCCGGTACAGCCAAGTAAATCCAAAAAACGAACTGGGCCCGGAGACAAGAGAAATTCTGGTTAAGTCTCCTCTATACAGTTCGGCATACGGTATGGACGATCTGTATACAGAAGGTATGAGTACGCACTACGGACAGTATACTTCCGGAAAAAATACAATTGCCTTCGGTAGGATGTACACAACAACTAACGAAAAAAATCAAAAAGGAACTTTTGCCTACGAAGTTCAGTCCGACTTAGAGTTTGACGAGAAAAAACAATTGGTGAATAGAGAAGAAGAAGAAGGCTTTAGGGACTTGGAAGAATACACAGATCCAATGGAGCCTTTTTCCGTTAGACTTAATGTGGCGAGAGATAGCGACAATGATCCGATTTTAGACAAATTTAAGTTCGCCAAAGGATTAATGAACTCTTTCAATGTCTTCATCCCCGAGTTTTTGCTGCACGGCGACGAAATGGGCGGGGGCTATACTCAAGAATTTTATCAAGAATTCGTAGATGATCTACAGCCTAAGCCAAAAGACTTTCTTTCGCTTACTAAAGAGGATAGGCCTATGCCGGTCGCAACAAAGGGCGGGGAAGATTTAAGTCCAAAACAGAAAATAAGTAAGATTTTTACTGAAGAAGAAAAAGAAAACATGATTGCTTTGGCCGGAAGTCTCCAAGACAACGAAGGGAACATAATTTTTGCTAGAACCGACTCTTTCACTTACCAGTACATGCCGACAAAAAAGATAGCAAAAAAATACGGAATCAGCGCCGGAAATCTTTTTAGTATGGAGATGGGCGAGATTGGTGGGGAAGGTGGAATGTTGCGTGAAAAAGGAGATCTTCGATTGGGGAAAGATTTTGGCTTTGGGCCCGCAAAAGCAGCCTTTAAATTATATGAATCTTTCGAGGCTTTGACTCTTAAGAATATTATCTCCGATGCCTTAGAGCGGGGCCACGATTTTATCGCCATCACCGATGCGCCGACAGCGGCGATGACAGAGGGACATGACGAAATAAATGCGGGAATGCAAAAGCATTACGGGGCAGGTTTCCTGACAACCCGGGAAGATGGCCGACAAGTTCGAAAGGAAGCCGGGTCGCTACACAATGTAGCAGCGAAACTTACAGGGGATTACGGTACGGCGTTTAACGACGGCCCTTCAAAAAAGAGCGGTCAAGACGTTACCGGACTTCAGTACAGCTTGGATAAGTTTAAAGACTCCTCAAAATTAGAAGAACTCACGAATATCTTGGGGGCGGCAAAGATTTCTGCGGCAGCCTTCCGAGATAAATCCTTTAAGAGCATCGAAAAAGTTGAAGATTTTACCGAAAGAAGACTTTCCGGAAGAGGAAAGAATATACTAAAACTTGCGGAAGCCTTTAACTATAAAATTTCCAACCCTATAAGCGGGACGGGAGGGTGGATAAATCCACAGATAGGGCTGCAAGTAGAGCCGTCTATTATGTTTACAATAGAGGAGACGCCAGACGCAGAACTTTTTGCGGCCCTATTGGCTTCAAGTCCTTTTGTTACTCCCGAAGTGCAGAGAGCAATTTATTTGTTTAACACCAACGTTTCGAATCCCACTCACGTAGAGCACGAAATTACTTTTAAAAACAGAGAGGGTTTAAACAGCTTTATCAGAGACGCAAAAAAACTTAATCTTGGAGATGGGTTTAGCGTCGACACAAATACAAACACTATGTATTTGGGGTTAGAGAACAACAACGAACAAACAGAAAGCAACGTAAGGAAATTCTATGAACAATACCAAAAGCAAATCAAAGAAGCCCGGGTCGAGCCCGGAAGAGTCGAAATCATCGAAGAAGCTTCCTATCCAGAACTTCTTAAGCAACTTGGGGGTAAAATACAAGACCTCCCCGACGATTTCTCCAAAGGGCTCGCGGGTTATCATATCAGAGCTAGCGGGTCCGCTCTCGGAAGAGAATCGATTGGAAGAGAGGGCTCCCCGGATTCCAATCGGCGCATAAAAGGTTGGAGCAAGGCGCAGTCGAGCGAAAGACTCCTGAGGCAGGCTAAGGCCGTTTCCAGCAATGGCCCGATTATGACGAATCACATTTGGGTTCCAGTGCGGAAAGAAAGGGCCACTAAGGTTGCGGAAGCTTACGAAAACCTGCCTGACTTTGATCCTTCCGAAAGCGTTAAATATGCCTACAAATCCCTAGCTTCCGAGGTCCAAAAGCAGTGGGAGTACGCAAGCAAAGAGATGGGAATACGCTTCAAGCCTTGGACAGAGAAGGGCCAGCCCTACAAAAATGCTTCCGAAATGCGGAAGGATGTTCGAACAAATAAGCGGTTATTTTACATGCAAATTAAAGATGCGCATCCGTACTTGGGGGAGCGAGATGAAAACCAAGTAAGTTTAAACGAAAAACTTCGAGCCTTACATCACCTTTTTGGCCACACAGCAGAAGGATACGGCTTCGGGCCAAGGGGTCAGGAAAATGCTTGGATCAAGCACTCCCAGATGTTTACTCAAAGTGCTCAAAGCGCTTTGACAACGGAAACAAGGGGCCAAAATAGCTGGGCTGACTTTGGGCCGCACAGGTATTCCCTGCTTAACTCGGACATCAAATCTGAAAAGGGGACTGCCCCGTACGCGAAGCAAAAAGTGGCCATTCTCCCAGAAGAATTTACAAGATGGCAGAGAATACCCGAAGTTGAGCTTGTTACTATGGCGAAAACCTTCGCAAAACGTAGCGCACCTGAATACGACCCGATTACTGGCAAGCGACTTCCGGGTATGACTGCGGAGGAAATTGAACTTCTCCCAGAGATGATGTACCCCGAAAAGAAATTGAATTATTCGGGTGTAAAGAAAGACGATCAAAAATATTTAGCGGAACAGGAGAGACTAGCGGAGATTCGCAGAAACGAGCCCGCTCCTTGGGAGATTGAGGCTCCCAAGCAAGACACAACTCTTGGAGCCGCGTCTCCTTCCCAACAGCTTTTGAGGTCGGTGGCGGGATTTAATTTCCCCTTGCGTCGCATGAAGGGCTTCCAAAAGATGTCCTTCGCTAGAAAGATGGAGAGCGAAAACTATTGGACTGACGTTAACGAAAAAAATAGGACTCTCCAAAATGTAATCTCTGACTTTAGCGTATTTGAAAATAACACGGCAGTCCTCGACTTTTGGAACGACCTCTTGGGAAGCTTTAGTGCCTCCCCGAAGGAGAGTTTCCAAACCAATTTGCTGAGGGCAATTAACGCCTCTTCAGAGAACAAAGATCGAGTTCTCGCCGCAACTGCTTCGATGTTCAAGGTTCCATTAATGCGTACCAAGGCCGGCGAGGCATTTGTTATAATGCCCGGAGTCGGCGGTAATTCGGCTTTGATGGAAAGCAATGGAAAGTTTACCTATGTAGAGACAGCAAAGCTTAATCCGGACGAAGGCTACATGGCCGCAAATCGTTTAGACGCGAATAAATTTGCGAGCGGCAAGTTGCCGCAGGTTCCAAAAAACGGAACAGCCGAAAGAGTCTTGTTTGATGATGCCTACAAAAAGCTGGCGGAAGCCTATCGCTTTAATGGTTCTCCTGAAACCTTGAAAGACGCAGCATCTTTTGTTGCGAAGTATGTTCCGTCTGAGGATTTGGTGAGGTTCTTGCAGACTGCAAACGGGGCTACCTTCGAAGACGCGAAAGAGATTGTATACGGGGACAGGCTCCATGCTGCAAGGATTACGCCAATCGAACCTAGCGAAATAGAGCTTACTGAAATTGGGGCGACAACGTTTAACCCAGAGAACCCAGTAAGTGGCTTGATGACCGCAAAGGGAGCTTTAATTGAGGGCGGAAACTTTGACTCAATTTCAGAAACAGAGCTGTTCTCCAAGAAAGACCTTTCTAGCTTTAAGAAAAACTGGCTTCAGGTTGAGGTCTCTGATGCCGGCCTGAAGGTTACTGGGCCAAAGGAGCCGACAGACGAACAGCAGATGCAGTTGGCAAAGGTTGTTGGCTACGCAAAGAAACCGGTCTTCCTTAACGGGAAAGCCTTTGATTATAAAAAAGCTATCCGTAAGAATGCTTTCATTGATTCCTTCGTGCGCCAAATCGAAGAATCTTACCTAGAGGCGGACGACCAAATAGACGAAAATGGAAACTACCGCGTTGGCTTACTGGACAACCCCGACTTCCGCCGCAGGAACTACGACCTGTTTAAACAAATTGAAAAGTTTAGAAATTCAACCGAGGCCTTCAACAATACAATGGAGAAGGTTGTCGCTGACTTCCAAGAGGAGGGATTAGATAGGGGTACCTTTGACCGTTTGCGTACAATCTTTAAGGGGGATTCGGTGCCAGCCCTTACGGCTGTCTTGACCCATGAGGTCTTCCCGTCGATTTCACCAGCGTCGAGAGATTTTATTGCGAGTCGCCTACCTTACTTTTTGAAGGCAACTCCCAATTCCGAAGTTTTAAATTTGGTTACAAAGCTCAAAGAATTTAAAGACTGGTTCGGCAACAGCAAGGTGACTCGACCAGATGGAAGCCCCGCAGTTCAATACTACGTAGCAACCTCCGATATTAGAGCCCCTAATACTCTAGGCACTCCGGGTGGGGCATTGACATATAGCCGAGATCAGGTCAGGGCAGATGACGTTCAATTCTCCGTAGCGCAGGCCTATCAAAAAGACGGCAAGCCAAGAATGAAAACGCCTGTCTTTGTAAGGGCGGAGAATCCGTTGCGAATGGCTTTGGTTCCAGAGCACGTCTTTGATGGTTCGGTGTTCATTAAGGAAGCGGTTGTGCCGATGCTTTCGAAGGCCATTGCAGATCAAACCGGAATGAAGCTATCTGAAGTTTCCGAAAGAATTAAGACCACTGCCGATGCAATTGAAGAGCAGAGCTACCCGTACTTAGCGGACTCCACGGCCTTCGCGAATACCTTTTTCCAAGGGGTGCTCAAAAGCTTTGGCTTTGACTCCATTGAACTAGGAGAAGCCAATGCGGATGACAAAGCGCAGAACTCGAGGTTTGTCGTTTTCAATGCAGACCAACTCAAGCTCGCAAATGGACTAAACTCAGACTTCACTTCTTCGCCCGACATTTTAGGCGCGGCCCCGATTGGGGGCTTTAAGTATCAGCCGGAAAATAAATTCTTGTTTGATGAAAGTAAGGTCCCATTCCTTCCAAGATTCGCTAAGGAGTTGCTCGGGAAATACGTGACCAACGCAGACAGAATCTTGGGTCTCCGAAGATTTTGGCAGGATAAGTTTATCGACTTAAAGAAGATCCAAGAGTCTATTGAGAAACAAATTGGTGAGCCGCTGCCGGACAGTTTAAACGCCTACCAGCTCGAAGAGCTCTACCACGGGAAGGTTGGGGCACGCTTAACTGACTTCAACGAAAACATAGTCGAGCCCATCCTTAAAAAGCTTAGGAGCTCGGGGATCTCGACAGCCGAGATCGAGGAGTTTATGTATGCCCTCCACGCAAAGGAGCGGAACGCACGTATCCGACTTATCAATCCCATGCCCCCAGAGCCCTACTTCCCCGGAGAAGACGCAACACCCGAAGAGCTTGCCAAATACAACAAGGCCAAGAAGAACAAGGAGTACATAGAACAACTTCACGAAAGAGGCTCGGGAATGACCGACGCAGAGGCAGATGATCTAATTGCAAAGTACAAGGCCGACGATAGAGCTACTCAGCTTGAGGAGTCCCGTCAGATGATCCGGCAAATGATTGATGGAGCCCTCCGGCAACGTTTAGACGAAGGATTAATCTCCCGGCCCTTGTTTGAGGCTCTTACTGACAGGTATAAAGATTATGTTCCGCTGAAGGGAATCCCCGGGGCTACGGCAGAGGAAATTGCTACTAGCGGGCAGGCCACTGGAAAAGGATTCAATATCCGTGGTGAAGAAGTTAAGCCGACCTTGGGTCGTCTAAGCAGGGCAGAAAATATTCTAGCCTATGCAATGAATAGTGCCGCAGCGGGTATTGTCAGGGCAGAAAAGAACGTTCTTGGAAACGCTCTTTATGAGTTGGTGCAAGCGTACCCCGACAGCGACCTATGGGAGATTGCAAAGCCCCAGACAGTTCGGAGGCTAGTAACCAGAAAAGATCCGGAATCAGGGGAGGCCTTCCAATACGCCAGAGACTTTATTGACCCAACTTGGATGAACCAAGACGATATTTTTGCCACCAAAATAAACGGGGAGACCAAGTTTATCCGTATTAAGAATCCCGATCTTGTTCGAAATCTTAAAAACGGGGGCATCAATAGCGAGAATTGGTCGAGCAAAGTAGTGGGGGCCTTAGCAACGTTTAACCGCTTGCTTTCAATTACCCGGACTGGCCTTAGCCCGGAGTTCTTCTTCACTAATCCAATCCGAGACTTACAGACCGCAGCCTTCAACTTATCTGCGGAACAGTATAAAGATTTATCCGGTAGGGTGGTGAAGTCAGTGCTTTCGCTGAAACCGCTTCGGACTTCGCTGGCGGAAGAATTTAACCCCAACTCTACTCAAGATGAGTGGGGCGACAGCTACAGAGCTTTCCTAAAGGCTGGCGGGAAATTAATCGGATGGGTTACCGGAGACATTGAAACACAGATAAAAGACATTCAAAAGATTGTGGACGGGAAAGACCCCAACTCAGCTCAAAAGTTTCTAAAGGCATCATCTAATTGGATTGAAAAAATGAACGGGGGCGTAGAAAATGCCACTCGTTTAGCCGTCTTTCATCACGCAAGAGAATTGGGGGCCACCGATCAGCAGGCCGCTGCGATTGCCAGAAACGCTACCGTAAACTTTACGAAGAAGGGCGAGGCTGGGCCGGTGTTTAACAGCATCTATTTGTTCTTTAATGCCTCCCTACAGGGCTCGGCTAGACTGGTGCAGTCGGTAGCAACCTCTCCAAAGGTTCGGAAGTTAGCAGTTGGAGCAGTGACCTCTGGGTTGTTGGCCAGTATGTTTAACGAAGCTTCGGGTGGAGATGATGAGGATGGCGAAAGCTTTTGGTCGAAGGTTCCCGAGTTTAAAAAACGTACAAACATAATTATTATGCTCCCCGGAACCAAGGGAAGGTACCTATCCCTCCCGTTGCCTTACGGGTACAACACTTTTTGGCACACTGGAAACATCTTATCCGACTTAGTGCTGGGCAAGAAAACAAACGGGAATACGGCAGTTCGAATGGCCGAAACTCTTATGGAGAGCTTCAATCCCATCGGCGGGGCTAGAAACCTACTATCATCACTTACGCCCACAGTTTTCCAGCCTTTGACAGATATTTATTTAAACCAAGACTGGGCGGGCAGACCAATTACGCCATCCGACTTCCCCGGCGACGCCTCACCCACGCCGGCTTCAGAGAAATACTTCAACAGTGTAACTCCTGCGTTTAAACATTTGACAAAATTTATGAACGAAATTTCCGGCGGGAATGAAGTTCGCGAGGGAGCTTTGTCGTTCTCACCAGAATACATGGACTACTTTGCGGGTTATCTGACCGGTGCAGTTGGATCGACCATTCTTCGCGTGGCTTCGCTACCAGAAAAAATTCTCAATCCGAATGAGAGCCTTGGGTTAAACGACATCCCGATCTTCCGCAGGTTCGTAGGCGAACAACCAAGCTACGCTGACTACGAGAGATTTTCGGCAATTCGACAGGCTGCCTACACTGCCATTGAAGAGCAGAAACTACTCGGTGGACGGGGCGATACCGAAGGAGCACAGAAAGCGTCAGAAAAATACGCTGCGGAAATTAACGTTTATCCGATTGTTAGAAGCGCTAGCGGCCAGCTTCAGAAGGTTAAGCAACAACTCAAAGCTATTCAGAAGCAATCCGAGGAGGGTGGCGATGATCGCTCCGCCGAAATCAAAGCTCTAAAAGACAGGCAAAAAGAGATTATTATGGGCGTAAGCAAGGCTTACAATGAAGAGCTAAGCAGGCAGAAGAATTAGAGAAGTCCAACTTCGGTATAAAACTTGTAGAGCTCATCTAAGGACTGAATATAGTCCTTAAAGCAACACTCCCCGACCTCATCCGAGCTGTAATTTTTGGCTGCGGCTATGACTTTCTGCATAGCGTCAAGGTTAGCCAGAAGATACTTCCTCTCCATAAGGAAGAATACGTAAAGTTGTTCGGGTATTTCGACGATATTCTCGTCTTCGATTGCTTTATTTAGATCTTTTACCGAGCCCTTGTGATTTCCTAGATTTGCCTTTTGGGACGCAATTTGGGACAGTTTTGCCAGCTTTTGTTTTAGTACCAACCATTTCATAGTTTTTCCAGCAAGGGTTTTGTTTTGCTTTTCCTAGTCCTTTTTCTTTCACGATTGACACTAGTATTCTCGATTTTACACTAAAGTCAATATGCCGCTTGGAAAAAAAGCTTCAATGCCCTGCAATAAGCCTCGCCGTAGCGATAGGCCGGGAAAGAAAATGATGGTGAAGGCCTGCGAGGGCGGGAAAGAAAAGCTAATTCATTTTGGGGATAGCTCAATGAAAGACTATCGTCAGCATCACAGTGAAAAACGGCGTAAGAGTTATTGTGCTAGGAGCGGTGGAATTGGCGGGACTAAAGGTAAGATGGGCGCAAATTACTGGGCTAGAAAAGTCCTTTGGAGTTGTTAATATGCCACTTGGAAAACGCAATTATAAAAAAGAGTACGAAAACTACCAAGGTACGCCAGAGCAAATTAAGCGTAGATCCCAACGTAACTCTGCTCGTAGAGTCATGGAAAAGAAGCATGGCAAGCAGGCAATTAAAGGAAAAGACATCGACCACAAAGATCACAACACATCAAACAACTCCCTAAGCAACCTTCGGATTGCCTCAAAAAGCGCAAACCGCTCGCGAAATAAAAGGGGGCTGGGAAAATAATGAAAGATCTTCTGCTTGCCATAGGAACTGTTTTAGTGATTGTTGCTGCATTTTTAATTGCAGGTTTTGTGTCGGCGGTCTTCTTCCTAACTTTAAGGTTCACTAGAGATATTGTTAGATGGTTTTCACCTAAGCATAACGGAAAAAGTGGACTATTTACAGAAGAAGAAACAATTGAAAAGTTTATGCGTTCGAAGAATGTTTTTTCGAGAGACCCACTTCAGTATAAAGATGCCGATAACGATGGAGTAGATGATCTTGAAACTAGGTGACGCTGTTCATGTCGTAGCTCAGCCAGTGGCCAAGGCTATTGATATGGTGTTTCGCACTTCGTTGCAAACCTGTGCGGCGTGCGCGGAACGCAGAGAACGTTTAAACAATTTGTTTGTCTTTGGGGCCAAGATTCTAGTGGCACCTACAAGTCTCTCCAGTGATCCCGTAGCCAGCGAACAAAATAAACCGACAAAGCTATAAGAATAGCGGAGCCAATTACCCAGAGAAAAAAGAAAAGGGTTCGGCAGATAAGCAAAAGAAGGCCGACGAAATCAATTTTCAAGAAGCATCCCACCTTCTTTGCCGACCCCATAAGGTTCTTTTTCCCAAACGTTTACCGCAAAATGCGCCCGTGTTCCCGAGATGACGGGAGCCACCTTATGCCAAAGTCTTCCAGCCTCAAAAAAGACGATTCGATTTTGAGCCGGCGGGATAGTCTCAGTGGGCTCTGCCTCTAGGCCGTCCTTGTAGATCATAAGCTGACCGCCGACTACGGCATCGATGATTGGGTAGTAAACGGAGCCAACCAAAGGGTGAGCGTTCTCTCCGGTATCCTCAAATAGCTTTTCGTCTCGGTCTTTGTGGGCGTCAAGAGAACGTCCGCCTTCGAGGACATTGCTCCAATACTCAAAGCCAGCAAACTTTATTTCTTTGCTAGAAATAAAAGGACGCCAAAGCTCAAAGACTAACTTTTGCTTGCGTGTCTTCGGCTTAAAGTCGACTGGCATCCAATAGTTTTTTGGGTCTACCCAAAAGTTTTTATCTTTAAATTCTTGACTAGTGAGTATCTCGGGAGACTTTATATAATTATCAATCGAAACGCTCATAGCTTTTCCCAATGCTCAAGAGACGAGGACAAGGTCATGGTGGCAAGCCTGTCGGGCTTCAGAACAACCTTTAGATCGCCTGCAATCGCAAGTCTTGGCACAAAGGTATCCTTGTCAAAGGCCTCGGGCTTCGTCATTCGTGTTCCGTGGTTCGTTCTCCAACCGGGGAACATGACGAGCATACCCTCCCGAACACCGAGCGGGAACTCCGTTTTGTTTAAACAGGTTTCTTCTGTAACAAGGCTGTTAGAAGAGTTTACATCGCTGTAAAAAATATCAGGAGATATGTCGTTCTGATGAGAGTCATTGCGGAAAACAATCGACTGCGAGCAGGGAAGCGTTTGGGCGTAATAAACAAAGGAGATATTTGATTCTGGGTGAACGTGAAAGGGCATCGAGTCGGTGTGGTCATCGTGGATAACCAGCCAGCTCTTCATAACATAAATTTCGGTCTTCTGCTCATCAACCCCAAGCATACGAAGGTAGGCGTTCGCGTGGCAGGCAAGCTCGGAGAAGAATACTTTGTACTGGGGGTTCTTGTGGAAGGTGGCCAAGCCGTGAGCCTCTCCCGTAAACTTGCTTATGTCGGCCTGCACAATTCTTCCGTCGGGTAGCTTCATGGGGGAAGAGCATTTAACGGGAAACTTTTCGGACTCGTAGTTGTGTAAGATGGCGCTCTTTGTTTCGGCGTGGCAAGAAACTTGATTCTCGTATATGCCAAGAGGAAATATCTTGTGGCAAGTTGGGATGCCGAGTGGAGGTGTGTATTTAAACGGGCTCACAAATAGGCTCCACTTCTCCGAATTTATCGAGCACTCCGACCCCACACTCTCTGGCTACGTAGGCTTCCAAGAGAGCTCCCGCACTAGTCTCAAAGCCATCCAAGAAGGTTACGTAGTCGCAATCAAGCAAAGCCTTTAGGTCGGTGCGAAGGCATACCTTCCTGTCGATGTCTTGTTGGCCGTCAAAGTGCTCTGCTGGATTAGCAACCCAGAAGCCTTTCTCGCGAAGTTCGGTGGCTCTTTTGTGGAAGGCTGGGTAATTAAGGTTTGGTAGGCCAGTCATCGGCCCCGAAATATATACTTTCTTTACTTTTTTGTGCATACAAAGAACGAATCGGGACTCCACCCGCAAAAAACTGGGGCAAAAACCTTAAAGGCTGTCCTGCGAAACTCCTTGGCCTCTTCTTCTGAAAAACTTGATTCCCACTCTAACTTTGTGCCGTCTTCAGAAACTTTAAAAAGAGATAAAACATCTAGGCTGTGCGGGGTGAATCCCAATGGGGCTTCTGACTTATGGTTAAAAAACTTGTTCAGCTCATCTTGGTACAATCCCAAGTCCTGAATGCCGAAGACGTTTAAATCATTTTCAATCCCGATTATTGAAGAAACTATATTTTTATTAAATGCCAATGCTTCTTCTGCGGGCTTTCGAAACAACCACATTTTGCTGTAAAACTTTCCTTCGGGCTTTAATACCCGGTGAATTTCCCGGTGGACATTTTCAACGTTTGCGTAGTTTAAACTTTCGTTTGCAAGAATGTAATCAAAGCTGTTGTCCTCAAAAGGCAGCAAGTGAAAGTCATCTTGAATAAAGGTTGCGTTTTCCTTCGGGGTAGCAAAAGAAAGCATGGCCTTCGAGTTATCAATGCCAGTATATCTTACTGAAGAAGGTAGGTAATCGGAAAAAGCTCCCCACCCGCAGCCCACATCTAAAAAGGAAGACTCGGGGGCTATCTTGGGGAGCAAATAATCTGCCGTGTTGACCATAGGTAGATTTCGCTCATTGAGTGGAGCGGAAAATTCAAATAAGGTTGGGAATGTAGATTTGAATTTGTCCGCGTAGGAGTTGTAATACTCTATGGTGGTCATTGGGCGATTACTTTGCTGTGTAACCGCCAAATGGTCAAGGCATTTATACTATCACTTATTGTCAACAAGGTAGACGTTTGCGTATTTTACCTGATTCGAAAAGCGGATGGCCTCGGACTTTGATTTAAAGAAAACATCGATGATCGGGTACCTGCCACCACTAGCTCTGCGTTCGCGTACGGCTGTGCCCGTGTCGTGCACAATCCTTTCGCCCAAGCCTTCGATAAACACCTTATCCCCATAGTCATAGAGCTTCTGATCGGTGGCAATGCTGACCCCATTTTTTAAGGTATAGCCGCTAGAGCTTTGGCACTTTGAAGTCCATTGATCTTCCCCGGGGTAATAAACGGTTAAACGATGTTTTACCGCCCGGGGTCTTTTGACCTGTTTAACTGCTTCCACGGGAATGCTTTCTTTTGTGGTAGCAAAAGAGGGATAGAAAAGGATAGCTACAAGCGAAACAAGGAAGGCTATCGTCTGTTTTTTCGGAGGACGGCTATCTCCTCGGCCAGCTTTCGGGTGGTCGAAAGGTAGCTGAAAAGCAGTTTCTGAGTAAGTTGTAGGTTTTCTTCCAGCATTTTGTGTCTCTGTTGAAGCCCCGATAGGCTTTCCAAAGCCAAAGACATCTCGGACTCCTCGAGACAAACCTTGGCCTTGTGCCGAAGGAGCACGGGGGAACCTAAGTTGCTCACTGAGATACCAAGATGTTGTACCCCAAGTATTCTTGAAGGATTGTTTTGATGCGGGAGTTTGTTTCTTCATTGGCGTCCCCTGATGTTAGGTGGGCTTCCTTGGCCTCTTGCCGAAAAGTCCAAATAGACTTGTTGGCGGGGACAAGCCATGTGCCCCCTTCTTTAAGGCTGTTTATTAGCTGTTTAGTCCACTCTATGTCCGAGTAAGACGGAGTCCAGTCTTTTTGGTCATTATTCATTAGGATTTCTAATACCTCCAAAGGGGATGATTTGTATTTGAGTTGCAATCCGTTTCTCGGATTCTGTCATTGGTTGGCTCTTCGGCCTCCAACGAATCAACTCCTCCACTTGCTCGACAAGCAGGAAGCACGATTCCAGTCCTCCGTCAGCGGTGGAATGAAAGATCAGCCCCTTGCCCGCGAAGGGCTGTTTTGCTCCATCCATATAAAAGAGGCCACGTTGGTTAATCTCTTTTATGGGTCGGCAAAGTCCGTTGTCGTCCAAGAACATTGTATGTTTAAACGGCATTTGTGTGGCACAGATGGTGTCGCAGCCTATGGTTGCATACACCTCGTCCAAGTCCTCGCCATGCTGAACAAGGCTTATGCTTCTTTCAATAGGGTCAACTAGAATTGCTTCGAGCTTCGCTTTTTTACCCTTCATTTATC